>Ga0302213_1000005_pt1 | contig 261718 bp, 257 predicted proteins | sample II_Fen_N1_2_FD_194583 | JGI IMG/M metagenome (GOLD analysis project Ga0302213, IMG submission 194583) | Peat permafrost microbial communities from Stordalen Mire near Abisko, Sweden - II_Fen_N1_1 | ecosystem: Environmental > Terrestrial > Soil > Wetlands > Permafrost | place: Sweden: Abisko...
TGAGGCGACCTGAATCATCCACTAAGTCTGTATAGAATGATTTAGCGTGAGCTGGGCCAACACCACCGTTTAACCCTTTTTTCATTGCAAGGGCACGTAAGCCTGCGATATCATCCGCAGAACTAATACCTTTTGGACAACGGTTCGCACACTCTTGACAGTGGACACAATTCCATAGACCATTCGTTACAGCTGGTTTCGCATGAATCATTGGGTCTTTTGAACGTGAATCATTCGCTGCACGCCATGCATGGGTAAAGACAAATGGTTCCATATAATCAGCATGATCTGCAGTCAGTTTATTACACTCAGAAGCACAACATCCACACAGAATACAATCCCATTGTTTGATAATGCGATCAAACTCTGCTTGATTTTGACGACAGCCCTCTTTTTCTGAAAATTCAGCTTTTGCAACGATCGTTGGTCTAATTTTACGTAGGTTTTCTACCGCTGGTTCCCAATCAACCACAAGATCAGAAATGACTTTGAAGTTTGCCAAAGGAGCAATACGGAATGCATCCGTTTCGCCATACTCTTCAAAAAGCTCTGTCATTTTACTATCACAGGCAATGTAAGCATGTCCATTGACACGTACACCACAGGCTCCACAAATCGCACAACGGCATGATGCTGTAAAGTTGAGTGTTACATCTTGCGTCTGTTTAATCAAAAGCAATACACTTAATAGGGTTAATGCTTCAATATCTTTTTTTTCTAGTGTATAGGTTTGCTCATAGCTTTTTTTGCCATCAAAGCGTTCAATGATAAATTTCATTAGTATTTCCTCTCCTCAACTTTAAACTGGGTGATTTCAACATCTTTCCAGCCCATTTGCAATTTACCGCTCTCATTCATCGTTACCATACTGTGTTTTAGGAAGTTGGCATCATCACGTTTTAAGAAATCTTCTCTGGTATGTGCACCACGAGACTCTTTACGCTCCGTTGCAGCCAAACATGCCGCTTGAGATAAAAGCAATAAGTTACCAAGTTCAACATACTCTGTGAAAGCGGTGTTACACACTGGATTTGGGTTTGGAATACGTAGTGCAGCGTAGCGTGCTTGAAGCTCTTCCAAACTACCTGCTAAAGACATAAGTTTAGATTGTGTACGGAAAATTCCCATATTATCCCAGTTTTGTGCACCCAACTCTTCACGAATAGCATACATTTGTTTTGCATCGCCACCGTTATTGGTCACTTCTTTAAAACGGCTATTCCATCGTAGTGTTAAGTCATGAAGGCGTTTGCCAGCACTAAAATCTGCTTTGCTTGCATACGCGGCTGCGCCATCACCTGCAATTTTTCCTGTTACAACGGCATCTGAAAGTGAGTTACCACCCAAACGATTTGCTCCATGAATCGAAACACAAGAAGCTTCACCCGCTGTAAAGAGCCCTGGAACTGGTGTTGACATATCATCAAATTTTGCAACTTCAATACCACCCATAGAGTAGTGTGCCGTTGGTCTGATAATCATTGCTTGATCAACAAGATCGATGTTCTCAAAAAGCTTGCCTACGTGGCGAATTTGTGGTAAATCTTTAATAATTTTTTCTTTACCTAAATGTCTAACATCCAGTAAAACATACGCTTCTAGTCCATGACCAAACGCACGTCCTTCACGGATTTCTGTTTCAATGGCACGTGCAACGATATCACGAGGTCCTAACTCCATTTTACTTGGAGCATAACGTTTCATAAAACGCTCACCTTGGTTATTGAGTAAATAACCGCCCTCGCCTCTTGCTGCTTCGGTAATCAATGTACCACCGTGAACAACACCGGTTGGGTGAAACTGAACCATTTCAGAATCTTCAAATGCAACACCTGCACGAAGCGCTGCTGCAACACCATCACCTGTTGAAATATATGGAGTAGAGGTACGATTCCAGAAAATTCGAGTATAGCCACCTGTTGCTAAAATCACGGATTTAGCACGAACAGGAGCGATATCGCCTGTACGAATGTTGCGAAGTACGGCGCCTTCACAATGACCGTTGTCAACACCAATATCAAGAAGTTCGTGATCCATTAAAAATTTCACACCACTGCTGATTGCATCGTCTAAACAGGTATGTGCAACAATATGCCCTGTTTTATCGGAAGAGAAGTTACAGCGAACTTTTGAAGCGCCACCAAAAGGTCTTGCTTTAACTTTACCCTCTTTGGTACGAGAGAAAGGCATACCTAAATAGTCTAACTCATTAATTGCTTCACCAGCTGCTTTACAGAATTTGATTGTGGAGTCTTGATCGACAAGAAAGTCACCACCCTTAACAGTATCATAAGCATGTAATTCATATGAATCACCTTTGCTAAAATCGACAACACCGTTGATGCCACCCTCTGCCATAGTCGTTGCACTTCGTGAAGGCATTGTTTTACTCACAACAACCACGCTAAGCTTTGGATTTTTTTTCATTGCAGCAACAGCAGCACGTAATCCTGCACCACCAGAACCAATAATTAAAATATCGCACGATGGCATTTGTGTATCAGACGTTGCTGTAGAAGAGGCAGCATATGCTTTCTCAACACCACCCGTACTTACCATTAATGCACCCATGGTAATACAGGCTGACTGCAGAAATTCTCTGCGGGTAAACTGTTCAGTCATAAAGATTTCCTCAGAAGTAAATAGATATCGCTAGGCCATAGTATTGATCCACACTGCATTGAACCTCTTTTAAATAAGGTACTTGCTTTTGTGGTATCTTTACATACGTTCTAACGTTAACGCGTTTGATTGCGTCACGCAAACCCTCAGCACGAGACATACGACATCGTATGAAAAGCGCTTACCACTATCAAATATGCTTTCACGAATTCAAACATTATTTTCATCTGAATTTTAACATGAATGTTGGGATAAAAATGGGATTTTTCTTAATATATTGAGTTATATTTTTTTTATTATAAAGTTATAAAAAGCCCATAAATAGGACTATTTAACGCAATATCGCTATTAAGCTATTATAATGACAGTTTATATACATAATTCCATATTTTGACATTTTATATACATAACTTTAATAATGACAGCTTATATACATAAGTTTATTTTTATTCTATTCATGTAAATTTAAAACGTGAAGTGGCATAAAAATGCTTCTTGAAGCGCGAATTAAATCAAAGCGCCCATAAACAAATTTATGCCTTTTTTGAGCAGGTTACTTCTCTGAAGCTTTAATGCATTTCTCGCATTTTTCTCTCTCCCATTTATGCTTCATCCCTTTAATATAGACGATTAAAATAAAGAAAAGAGCTGAAGTGATGCCAAGCACCAAGAGGAGCAATGTCTCAGAAGGATCGGTTTCAAGTAAAATGAGCTTTCGTACCAATACAACAAACGAAATTTCAAGAAAGGTTACCGCATAGTCAAAACCATCTTGAATAAAAAGCGTTTTGACAATCGCTAAAACAATCAAGACAAATAAACCATCTGTCAAAATGATCTTAATCGAATTAAAATCAAGTGCTCCTTGCGAAATCGTAAACGCAATCATCTTATAACCAAGGCTAATAAAACACTGCCCCAGATAGACAATCATCATAACAATAAAAATATAACGCGCAATGTTCAGAAGATTAAGCAGTGAATTTTCGACTTTAACTTCTAGAAATTGGTTGAAGGCAAAAACTTTACTCGAAAGATTTTCGCCGCATATATCATCTTTTTTCTCTTCCATTATTTCTCCTATTGCAGTTTACTCAGTAAAAAGCGGCGAAATTATATAACAATTATGTGAAGAAGAAGCCATTTGAAGGCTTTGAAATAACTTTTTTGTTTCTTTTTCAAAAGAATGATCGTTTGCTCTTGACATTATTACTAATTAGTAATATAATTTCGGCACAAGGAAGGAAAAGATGAAAATGAGATCAAACGTTAAAAGCTACGGTGAACGCACCGATAGAAGTATGCAAACATGGATTCAAATCTTACGCGCATTTCAAAAAATTCGCACTAAAGAGTTGAAGTATATCAATGCCTCTGGCTTAAGCATGAATCAATTTGAAATCTTAGAAGTCCTTTACCATCGTGGTGATTTAAATATAGGTGCAATCACAAAATTGATTGAAAGTACGCCTGGCAATGTCACTGTGGTAGTCAAAAATCTCCTCAGAGATGGATTCATTGAAACACTGCCCTCACCTGAAGATAGCCGTGTACGCATTGTCAGCATTAAAGAGAAGGGAAAAGAGCTCATCGGCAGTATGTTTCCCCAACATGCAAGCAATCTGCAAAGCTATTTTGACGTGTTGAGCGATGAAGAGTTGATCGTGTTGTACGATCTGTTACGAAAATTGCAAAAAGCGCAATAGGCTTCGTGTAAGCACGCATTTTTTTGCTCAAATATTACTAATTAGTAAAAAAAGGAATCGTTATGAAAATTAAAACATTACTCGCATCATCTTTGTTGGCAGGATCTGCCCTCTTTGCTGGAAACTATAACGTTGATCCAACACATTCAAGTGCAGACTTCAGTGTCAAACACGCAATGATCTCTACGGTCAAAGGAAATTTTGCAACATTTAGCGGCAGTTTTGTGTACGATGAAGCAACCAAAACGCTTAAATCTCTCAATGGAACGATTCAAGCCGCTACTATCGATACAGGCATTAAAGACAGAGACGACCACTTACGCTCTGCTGATCTTTTTGATGTTGCAAAGTATCCTACTATTACGTTTGTTCTTGATGAAATCAAAGGTGACAAAGCGTATGGCAAGCTTACCATGAAAGGCGTTACCAAACCTGTTGTTTTAGCTCTTGAAAACGGTGGAAGTGCAACTGATCCATACGGCAACAAACGTGTTGGTCTTGAACTGACAGGTAAAATCAATCGCTCAGACTTTGGCATTTCATGGAATAAAGCACTTGAAACCGGTGGTGTTGTGGTCAGTGAAGAGGTCAAAATTGACGTAGCACTTGAGGGAATTCTCCAAAAATAGTTTTACAATAGAGTTCTTGCAAAGCTATAAGAACTCTAATAATTAAAAAGCACTAAAAGTGCGTGGGCTTTCTGCCGAAGAAAACTCAGTGTTAACGTAGTTTTTGAAGCTTTGCTTTAAAAACGTGTCAAATATTATATAAAGGTCAACCATGTCATTTAAGATTCATAAAGCCAACCAAAGAGGCGCCGCAGAGCATGGTTGGCTTCATAGCCATTTTAGTTTTTCGTTCGCCGAATATTACAATCCAGCCCGTATGGGTTTTGGCGCACTGCGCGTCATTAACGATGACATCATCGAAGCCAAAGAAGGCTTTGGTATGCACCCACACCGCGATATGGAGATCATCTCTATTGTGACCAAAGGGGTTTTGATTCACAAAGACTCTTTTGGCAATCATGGTGAAGTTCATGCCGGCGAAATTCAGTATATGAGTGCAGGAGATGGTGTTTTACACTCCGAATTTGCCTCAAAAGATGAATCAGCGGCTCTGTTTCAAATTTGGATACACCCAAATCAAAAAGGTGGCAAGCCACTTTATAATCAACGTGATTTTAGAGATGTCACCAAAAGCAATCAATGGGTAACACTGGTTTCGCCTGATGGCAGAGATCACTCCATTACCATCAGACAAGAGGCGTTTATTGTGACCACAGAATTGGATGAAGGTAAAACCATTTCCATAGCGCCTTCTATTCCAAATCGTGGTAAACTCTTACTCGTTGTCGAAGGCGAAATAGTGATCGATGGTGTCACACTTGAAGCAAGAGATGAAGTACAGATCACCGAAGAAAAAGCCTACGAGATAAAAGCGTTGAAACCCTCTTGGGTTTTAGTATTTGATGTGCCAATGCACTAAAAATATAAAGGAAATATCATGTCACCTGTTAAAATGTCACTCGAAGCCAATAAAGAGTACCACTTTTGTACCTGTGGTAAAAGTGCCACCACTGTTTTATGCGATGGTAGCCATAAAGGCTCAGGTCTTGTACCTAAAACATTTTTTGTTCCTGAAAGCAAAGAGTATTATCTTTGCGCCTGTAAAAAGAGCGCTAATGCTCCTTTTTGTGATGGAAGTCACGCAAAATAACCAAATGCCTTTAGAGGAGTGAAAAAACTTTCACTCCTCTTTTTCGTGTATAATGACGAAAAACAATCAAAGGCTCTTTCTCTATGTCACACCACCCTACTCTTTTAGCGCAATTCCGCTCATTTTACCTTCAGAACAAGCTAAGCGACCTTGAAGTTGCTATCGAATACTTCAGCGTTTTTGGCGGAACCAGTTGGAATATCGATACCACAAAACCTCTTTTTGATCTGATCGCACATAAGATTTTAAAAAATTACACCTACATTCATGCCGACATCACCAAATTGACCTACAGCAATAAACAGAGCCATGCGCTTCTCTTTGCCTGTGCTACGGGTGATCGTCGTGTTTACTCTTCGTACAAAAAAGCACGTTTGAGTCGTGAAGAAGGCAATGAAGCCTTGCATGCACTGTTGCGCAGTGAGATCATCGAGCTGGAATATTCGTTGGAGCGCCCCGTTCGCGAAGAAGATGACAACTCCGATAAACTGAACTTCATTAGCCCCTTTATGCGCTTTTGGTTTGCCTTTGTCTCACCTTTTTACAAAACCATCAAAGAGAATGATTTTAGCGAAGTTGAAAAAGCGTTTACCAACCGTGAACAAGGCTTTAATGATCTGATTTTTGAAAAACTCTCTTGTGAATTGTTGAAAAAAAGTTTGACCGAAGATCCAATCGTTGAGATAGGAAGCTATTGGGACAAAAACGCAGAAATTGATATTTTAGCGAAGACGAAATCGGGCAAACTCATTGCAGGTGCATGCAAATACACCAACACCAAAGTGAAAAAAACGGAACTGAGTAAACTCAAAGAGCAGTGTGCCAAAGCGGAACTTGAGCCTGATATGTTCGTTCTTTTTAGCAAAAGTGGTTACAGCTCGGAACTGAAAGCCTTGAAGGGAGATGAGCTCAAACTCTTTACCCTGAAAAGTTTAAAACCACTCGTCGAAGAGATTGGTGAAAAAGAGTTGATCCCGTGTGAAGGGAAAAAATACTAACAAGGGAGAAAAATCTCCCTTGCAAAACCCCAGTAGATTATTATCGCGCTAGAACAACACAGGTTGCGACAAAGGCGACGACCTCAGGGGTGTATTTGAAGTAAGTGACCCAAATACGCATGATTCATCCTTTTGTTGTTATAACGCACCCTAAGCATACTTCGTTCCAAAGCGTTACATGTAACGCGAATACGCCTCAATTTTTTCGTATAATTTCTTCGCTAAATAGCGATGGGCATAGCCAATTTCCTGCAAAATAAGTGTTGCTTCGTCACAGTACTTTCGCTTTTTCGCTTCATCCCAATGTTTGGGAGGCTCTCCAAGATTTGTGATACGATCGGCAAGTTTGACCATTGCTACGCAGTTTTGACGCTTTTTGAGTCGCTCTAAACTATCGCGCATTTGCATCTCTTTGGAGGGCAAATTTTTATCTTTCGTGAGTGCCAACACCCCTTTCGCGATCACTTCAGCATTACCAGCCAAAGAGCTCTCTTTTGTGATTTTTGAGGGGGTGTCTTCATTGACATCATGCAAAAGTGCGCAGGCAATCGCGACATTATTTTCATCATAACTTAGTGGCTCAACATAAAGCGCGTTGATGACTTCACCCGCAACACTCAAAAGGTGCATCGAATAAGGCAATCCATGGGGTGTCTTTTGTTCACCGTGCGCACGAAGGGCAAAAGCGAGATTTTCTTTAAAAAAATCCACGCTGAAAAGCTCTTGGGGAAAAGTCGCTTCTTGGCGCTCAACGTGAGGCAACGAGGGCTTTTTGCCTTTTTCTATTTTGGCAAAGTGTGCTTCTTCATCCTCACCAAAGAACAAAAGATACGTGCCCTCTTCGCAGACAAACTCCAACTCTTCAAAACGCTCATGCTCGCCAATCTTTGCGTAAAGGTTTACATGTAAAATCTTTTGAAACTCACAACTCAAAGGATGATCTGTTTTAGCAGGAGGAAGTGGAATGGAATCAAACTCAAAATACTCCCCATACCCCATCGCACCCCCTGCGACATGGAAATTGATCGTAAGACTTCTTTGCCTACCCTCTTTAAGGTACCGAATCTCAATCAGATTGTGAAGGGTATAAAGAGCGACAACGTCACTCCCCTCAATGTCATTTAAATAAGCCCATCGTTGAAGCATCATTGACCTTTACATGTAAAGAGGTTAGCTACTTTTTACACAGCTCATCAAACCACGCATCATTTTCTGCTGAGCGGTTCATTTTAGAGCGTAAAAGTGCATCGCGTACCGAAACCAAATCATCTAATTCTAAGAACTCTAACATCGAAAATGTAGAAATTGGAGCCGTAGGATCGGATTCTATGAGCAATTCTATTTCCTGTATAAGTGCCATTTTATCGGCATTCTCTTGCATTCATTGACCTTTGATTAACAAACTATGATTGGTTTTATTGTATAATACCTAACATTTCATGCAGATTATATTCTGCAACTTATAAGGAAAATGAATGAAAAAATATCTTTTATTACTTGTTGCACTTTTCTCAACTACTCTTTTTGCAGCAACGGACGCACAAATTGTTGAACACTTTAAATCAACCGTGCAAGTACCAAACATTACCATTGAAGTCGTTTCACGCAAAGCCGTTGAAGGCATTGATGGCATGGATTTCGTGACCCTAAATCTGAGTGATGGAACACGTTCACAAAAACTGAGCATCTTTACCAAAGATGACCTCATCTTCCCTGATGTCATCAGCATCAAACAAGGTGGAAGCATTAAAGAGATGATGGAGATGGCTGAGCTTCAGAAAAAACTCTCCGCGATTTACAAAAAAGAAGAGAAGAAAAACATCATCACGTTGGGTAATGACCCTAAAAAAGATACCTTAGTGATTTTTACCGATCCTGAGTGTCCTTACTGCCGTCAAGAGCTTGCACAAATCGAGCAACGCCTCACAACGAACAATCTTAAGTTGATTTTTACTCCGGTTCATGAACGAAGTTCACTTGAAAAATCTGTCATCATTTACAATGAAACTTCTAAAGTCAAAACCGATGCGGATAAAATCAAAATCTTGAAAAAATACTACGACGAAAATGTCAAATACGATCAAAAAATCAGCGATGCTGATGTGGCGCATATTGACGAACTTAAACTCAAATATTTTGGTGCTGGCATCAAAGGTGTACCGTTTATCGTGAAAGAGAAAGAGCTTTTAAAATAACGCTCTTCGCCTTTGCTTCCCGCTCTTAAAAGGGGCGGGTTCCACTTCATTTTTAAAGAGGTTTGGTATGTTACAGATGGTTCTCTATGCCACCATTGCCTTTTTAGCGCTCATCAGTCTGTATCTTTTTTATCGCCTTCAAAAACTCCAGAGAAATGCTTCTCCTTCACACAAAACCCTGCTAGAAAGCGAAACAATTTTTCAAGCAATGCCACTTCCTATTTGTTACAAAAAAAATGCCAAATGGTCAACCAATAAAGCATTTACCCATGCCTTTGGCACCATGAGCAAAGAGACTGCGGAGCTTCTTAACACACTGCCTAAAAATGGTGAATATACCCACGAAATGCTCTTTGATAATGGCATAACCAAACAAACCATGATCTACACTGCCCCCATTTTAAGTGCATCCGGTGATTTTATCGCCATCATTGTCGATATCGCACATCTGCATAAAAGCAAAGCATTACTTCTGCAACAAAAAGAGCGTTTGGAACTTGCCTTTGAGGGAAGCGATGAGGCATTATGGGACTGGGATATCAAAAATGAAGCGGTTTTCTATTCTCCCAAATGGAAACTCCTGATGGGGTATGAGCCCAAAGATACCCCCTCAAGCCTCTCTTCATGGCTCAATTTAGTCCATTCCAAAGATATGGCGCTGGTCAATGAACGATTAAAAGCGCATCTGGATGGTAAAAGTGACCTCTTTGTGGTCGATCACCGTGTGCGAGGCAGTGACCCTTTGCGCTGGATAAATGTACGAGGCAAGGTGATTGTGGGGAAAAATGAGCAACCCATTCGTATGGCTGGTACCATTCGTGACATTAGCGAGCGCAAAGCACATGAGGTTGAAGCCAATGCTATTTATGAGCGTTTTGTCGCCTTTGTCGAGCATATTCCAGCACTTTGTTTTATTAAAAATGCGCAAGGTACATACCTTTATATGAATCAAGCGTACCAGAAATTTTTAGGCTTCAAAACATGGAAAAACAAAACGGCACTCACTCTTTTCAATGAAAAAACAGCGTCTGATATTGCACAAACCGATCGTTTGAGCCTTTATGAAGGGGTTGTGGAGCATGAAATTGTACTTCCCACATCGGAAGGTTTCAGTAGCCATTTTCATCTGTATAAGTTTGTGATTGATGAGGAAAACGAGAAGCTTTTGTGTGGTTTTTGCATTAACAAACCATTCAGAGAGTAGGTGTATCATTGATTAAGACAACTTTTCAGGATAAAACAATGCAACCCAATCTCATAATGATCGAAGATGATGTCGAACTTGCCGAAATCTTATGCAATTTTTTAAAACGCTATAACATCATCGTTACCAACTACGATGATCCTTTTCTTGGCATTAGTGCCTTAAGCCTTACCAAATATGACCTCTTAATTTTAGACCTTTCCCTCCCAGGGATGGATGGACTGGAAATTTGCAAAGAGGTACGCGCTAAAAGCGACATTCCCATCATTATCTCCTCCGCCCGCAGTGACCTAGAAGATAAAATCGTAGGCTTAGGGCTAGGCGCTGATGACTATTTGCCCAAACCCTATGAGCCTAAAGAGCTTTATGCCCGTATTATGAGTGTGCTCAGACGCTATAAGAAGAGTAATTCTCCTAGCGATGATGTCAGCAGCTCCTTATTGAGCCTCAAAGAGGAGAGTCACACCATTGTCTTTAACAACACTCCCCTAACGCTTACGCCTGCAGAATACGATGTCCTTGCACACCTCATCAAAAAAAACAACTGTGTCGTCTCTCGAACGGAACTTCTTAACAGTGCCTTGAGTCTTAACGAAGAGAATGAAAGCAGGAGCCTTGATGTGCTGATTAGCCGTATTCGCACCAAATTAGGCGAGAGTTCGAAAGAGCCTAAACTCATCCATTCGGTACGAGGCATCGGGTATAGGCTTCAAGCATGAGGTGGTACCACTCTATCATTACCCGCATTTCGCTTATCTTCGCCATCTCTTTATTTGGCACTACGGCCATCTTTTTTTCCATCGCACAATATGAGACAAACAGAGAGCTTCAAACGATGTTTGATTATTCACATGTGGCGTTGCGATCTTCCTTTGATCGCACCACGAAAACGATTGACTTTGACAAAATGGAAGAGATCGGATTTACCCTCATTAACGATGAAGTGCTCAAGCAAAAAATTCTGGAACTCCCCAGACCACCCAAACCCTTTCCCATGAAACGGATGGAAGAACGGTTTCATTTTATGATCGATTGTGTGCCCTATCGTATGCATATTTATACGATTTTATTGGCGCGCGACATGCCGCCTATCGTCTTTGAAACCCCATTGCAAAAAGAGATGATGCCCAGACTCATTCTGCCACTTTTAAGCCTTGCATTTGTCATCTTTTTATACATTGGCATTATTCGAAGCATCTTGCCACTTAAGACACTCAGAGAGAAGATTAAACACTTTGCCAATGGGGATTATGACATTACATGTAAAAGTAGTAAAAAAGATGAGATCGCCGCTCTTGCCAATGAATTTGACAGTGCTGTTTTCAAAATCAAATCCCTTCGAGACTCCAGACAACTCTTTTTGCGCAACATTATGCATGAGCTCAAAACGCCGATTACCAAGGGAAAACTCGCCGCTGAAATGATCGAAGATGCCACCTATACTAAAATCTTACAAAACGTTTTCAACCGCCAAGAAGCCCTTTTAGAGGAGTTTTCGCGCATTGAAAAGCTGAGTGCGGATGAGCTGAAGTTGGATATTAAAACGTATCATATTGAAGACGTGGTAGACTTTGCGTTTGATATACTGGATGATAAACGTGAAAATATTACATGTAAACTGGTACCGATGGAACTCGCGGTTGATTTTGAGCTCTTTGGCGTGGCGCTGAAAAACCTTTTGGACAACGGCGTTAACTACTCCGATGACCACCATGTCAACCTTCGCAACGACCTTAAAACCATTACTATTTCCAACAAAGCTCACGCCTTAGAGTTTCCGATAGAGCGTTACGCTGAACCCTACTTTTTAGAAGGTAAAAAGCAAAAAAGCTCACGAGGATTAGGGTTTGGACTTTTTATCACATGGCATGTCATTCGCTTGCACGGTATGCGACTTGAATACAAACACAAAGCAGGCATGAACCAGTTTACCATTTACATGTAACCAAAACAGGAGAAAATCTATGGCATATTCGGTGGGTATTTTTATCTTTGACAATGTTGAAGTACTTGATTTTGCAGGGCCTTATGAAGTTTTCACAACAGCATCTCGTGTCTTTAATAAAACCTCATCGGCATCGCTAGAGAACCTTCCTTTTGAGGTCTTTACCGTGGGGAAAACTAAAAAATCCATTTATGCTAGAGCCGGTCTAAAACTTCACCCTGATTATTCCATTACCTCGCATCCCACACCTGATCTTTTGCTGATTCCTGGTGGCGTGGTGACCAAAGAGCTTGAAGATGAGGACATCATTTCATGGATCAAAAGTACCTCAACGTTCACAACCATCACTGCTTCCATCTGTACGGGAGCTTTTTTACTCGCAAAAGCAGGACTGCTCGAGGGCAAATCTTCAACAACTCATTGGGAAGACATTGATGAATTACGCTCTATGTTTCCCACTTTACATGTAAAGGAAAACCAACGCTGGGTCGATGAGGGCTCAATCGTCACCTCCGCAGGTATTTCAGCTGGCATTGATATGAGTCTGCACCTTGTTGAGCGCCTTATGGGGCAAGAATTAGCCGTTAATACCGCCAAACAAATGGAGTTTGACTGGACGCAGAACGGTTGAACGCTCTGATTTTAAATAAGGCTACTTTTTATCTTTACATGTAAAGAATTTTGAAAGATAAACAAATTACTTATTTATCTTTTCTTTGTCAATTATCTTTTTCCACTCGTCATAGGATTTTGCTATGTATTTTGGATCTAATTGTTTGTAGATATTGCCTTGTGAATTTATCTTTTTATAAAAATTGCTAAAGTTTTGCCTATAACTAGCACCTGCATCTGTATATTCATCATTAAATAATATGAATTCTGTTCTCATATTGTCGCATTTCGTATATTTATAACAACCATTAATCGTCGAGTAAATTTCAATCATCTGTTCACATAACCTACAATTAATCAAATTTTGTGTTGCTTCTTTTGCAGATAGCGTTGCTTTCTTTTCAATAAAAAGTTTTTCGCCTAAATTTTCATCTATCAAATCCACATTCAAAAGAGTTTTCATCTCTTCTAATGAAAGATTACCTTGATTGATGTAGGCAATACTCTTTTGAATTTCGAGCCTTTTCTTTTTGATAAGTTCAGGATTACGTCGAATATCTATATTATCCGCGTCGTAATAAAGATAAGTCAATTTATGTTGTTCGTCAAGAATAATTTTTCCAAAAGGAAAATAGAAGGAACCCTCATCATCATCATTTTGCAATAATAATAAATTATTTAAATTAAAATGGTAGTATGTTTTCATTGTTGGAGGGACACCTTTTGCATAAGGCGATAGTTGTTTTCCTACTTTGATTACATCTAAAATATAATCATTCACTTTGTCATATTTGATACTGTAGACAGGGTACAGTGTTATCTCTTTTGCAATTAAATGACATAAACATACAATGCATAGCATTACAATTTTAGATATAAATCTCATTGTTTTTCCTTTCACCCTCTTTTGATCTGAATAATACTCTGACAAACGCCCAAATGGTCGATAATTGCTTCGACTTTCAGCCCCGCCATTTCAATCAGTTTGATAAAATCTTTGGAGTGGTACATCTTGCTGCAACCATTGGCCATCGCGGTGAAATACGGCGATGTGTTGATGATGCAAAAGGCCGATGTTTCAAAACGTTGCCTGTCCCAAAAGGGTTCCATAATGCAAAGCAGGCTCGTATCATCCATCGCCTCTTTGGCTTTGCTTAAGATGGAGACGATCTCCTCTTCGCTAAAACAGTCCAAAAATTGACTCATCCAGATGATGTCAAATCCTTTGGGGAAGCTGTGTGTTGGGGCTAAAACATTGGCAGGCAAAAGAGCAATCTGATTGCTCAACCCCTCTTTTTCGATGTTTTCACGTGCCAATGCGAGCTGTTCTGGCAAATCCATAATGGTTACATGTAAAGCCACCTCTCGCTTTGCGATGAGCATTGAAAACTTACCGGTATTGCCTCCCACATCCAAAATTTTGGCAGGTTTGAGGCTCAAAAGGTGTTCAACCGCCTCAGGAAACGCGCTATCAGAATAGAAATGATCAAAGGTAAACCAACTCTGTTTCGCCTTTTCGGGTAGAATGGAAAGTGCGGGGTAGATGGTCTCCCACTCGCCAAAGACTTTCAGTCCTGTTGGCGTACCCGTTTTAATCGCCTCATCCAGAGAAAAAAGTCCTTGGTAATTGACATGATGGTTGTAGTTCATATTGGCGATGGTCATCGGATCATTCAGTAAAAAGTAGCCCGTTTTGGTGATGAAGTAAAGCTCACCTTTTTGTTTAACGATGTCCGCGCTGAGGCTCGTTTCGAGAAGTGTTGTGATACCGTACTTGCTTAGATTGGTCTCTTGCGCCAACGCTTCGATGCTAAGCCCTTCTTTATGGTCATACAGAGCTTTTAAGACACCAAGGTCACGCATAGAGCGTGCAACTTGAAAAATAATCGGTGCAAAAGCGATGCGTTGGGCATTGTACTGGGCTTCAATCGCTGATGCGTTGTCATTATCATTAAAAAAATGGTTCATCCAAACGTTCCTTATTCTCTACAAAAAGTAAACGAAATCTTAACAGTCATCGTTATTTTAAGCTCTTATTTTAGCTAGATTTATATAATACACCTGTTTATTTAAGAATTTTTGTAAGGATTGTATGATTTTAACCGATTTTTATACGCTTACATGTAAAGAAGATACGCGCTTTTGTGTGAGACTCAGTGATGCAACGCATCCCATTTTTCAGGCACATTTTCCAACCAATCCTATTGTTGCTGGATTTGTTTTACTGGATATGAGCGCCCAGATTCTGGAGATCGAAATTGTCAAAATCATTAAAGCAAAATTTTTAAAAAATATCGCACCACAAAGTGTACTTTGGTTTGACATACAAAGTAATGAAAAAACACTCAAAATCCGTGTCACTCAAAATGAACAGAAAGTAGCAGAACTTGCCTATGAGAAGAGATGACATCGTCGTTGTTGTTCCAACCTACAACAACCCTCTTACGATCAATGCTGTTGCCAATGATGTTCTAAGCCATGGATACAGGCTGATTATTGTCGATGATGGCTCGGATATTCCAGTTCAAACGCTTATCACTGCATCGCACGAAAAACTCACCATTCTAAGACACGAAACCAATCAAGGCAAAGGGACTGCCATTATCACAGGTGCGCATGAAGTTCAAAAATGCGGTTTTGACTCCTTTATCAGCCTCGATGGCGATGGACAACATCTTGCATCCCAAATAGAAAAAATATGCGATGCTTGTGATGGAGCCGACCAAATCATCATTGGTGCGCGTAATTTTGAGATCAACGATGTTCCCAATGGTTCTAAATTTGGCAGATGGTTTAGTAACTTTTGGGCGTGCTGGGACACCGAACAAACCATCACCGATTCGCTCTCTGGCTTTAGACTCTACCCCACATCCATACTAGACCTTATCATTCAAACCAAACGCTTTGACTGGGAGATGGAGGTGCTTGTCAAACACGCATGGAAAGGCAGACGCATCAAAGAAGTTACTATCGAGTGCTACTATCCCACCCCAGATGAGCGCGTCAGTCACTTTAAAAAGTTTTGGGATACTGCGGCTATCGTTATGGTGCATGTCAAACTCTTACCGTGGAAATTTTTCCTCAAAAAAAGGTACCAATGAGTACGAAACAGCGGGGGAGCGGTTGGAGTATCAAACTCGTCTTTACCTTTTACAAGCTCTTTGGCTACACCTTTATCTATTATCTGATGTACCCTGTCACCTTTTTTTATTTTTTAGTGGCGGGAAATGTCAAAGAAGCGCTCAAAGACTACTATGCACATATCAACCTCCCCTTTAATAACTGGCTCTATTTTGAACATTTACGCCATTTTGCGATCACGATGTGCGACCGTTTTGTCTCCAGAGTAAGCCCAAACGATTACACCTTTGAAATCAAAAATGAAGCACTACTCATGAGCCATCTTCATCGTGGCGGCATCTTGCTTTTGTCACATTTTGGAGGTTGGGCAAGTGCTGGTAACTGCTTTTCAGACCTGAAAATCAACATTGTGATGCAAGAAGCACTCATCGCACCGATAAAATGCATTGAAGAAAACCTTGAAACCAAAAATCAGCATTTAAATATCATTGATCTCTCCAAAGGGGGCGCTTACGTCACGATGAAAATTGCATCGGCACTTCTTGATAACGAGATTGTCGCGATGATGGCAGACCGCGCAACTGAAGAGAAAAACAGAGAGATCGTGACATTTTTTGGCAAAGAGGCGGCGTTCAATAAGAACCCTTTTAGCATCGCCTATAAAACCGAAAAACCGCTGATGGGCATTGCCTTTAGTTATCAAAGTCCTCAGCATTACAGCATTGAATTTATCGAAATCACGATGGATAAAAACAACCATGCAGAAGAAGAGATACACAAAGCTATACAAACCTATGCCGATTTTTTTGCAACACATGTCACGGCAAACCCTGAACAATGGTTCAACCTATACCCTTTTTGGAAAGAGAAAGCATGCAATTAACTATTGATGATCGTTACATCCGTTTAGAAGAGATATGCAAAGTTAGCAGTGTTTGTATCTCTCACGATAAGCACTTTGAAGAGAATTTTTCACTCGGTCATACATTTTTAATGAATGAAATCAAAACAGGTAAACCCATTTACGGTGTCACCACAGGCTATGGCGCGAGTGGCAAAAACTATCTGACGTACGAGCAAAGTGCCATTTTGCAACAAAACCTTTATCGCTTTCACGGCTGTGGTGTTGGTGCTTCACTGAGCCCTAAGGTATCTCGTTACGCGATGATTTGCAGACTCATTTCACTCTCCAAAGGCAAATCTGGCATCTCGTATGCGCTGTTACAACGACTTGTTCTTTTGCTTGAAAAAGAGATTATTCCCGTTATTCCTTCCCTTGGCTCGGTGGGTGCGAGTGGTGATTTGACACCGCTTTCGTACATTGCCGCGGTCATTGCAGGAGAGCGTGAAGTGTGGTATGAAGGTACCGTACAGTCTACCAGCGAGGTGTATGCAAAACTGGGCATCACACCTTACGTCTTTAAACCCAAAGAAGCCCTTGCCATTATGAATGGTACAACTATCATGAGTGCGATTGCCCTCTCTTCCTTGGAGCGGTTTGAGACACTCCTTTTAAGCATGGAGTCTTTTGTCGCAGGGATGTTTGAAGTGCTTTTGGGAGACACCACGCCTTTAGATTCGTTTGTCCATGAAGCCAAACCATTTTCGGGTCAAATTCAAGTTGCCGCTAATCTCAAAGCTAAAATCGAGGGCTCAAAACTCACCCATGGACGCGATGACAGATACGATAAATTTTTTGCCGACAATGACCTCAACATCCAAGACACCTACTCCATGCGTTGTGCGCCCCAAGTTCTAGGCGTGATTCGCGATAATTTAGAAATCTCAAAAAAATGGGTCGAACAAGAGATCAACTCCGTCAATGACAACCCACTGATCGATGGCAAAAATAAAAAAATCTACACTTCGGGCAATTTTTACGGTGGCTACGTTGCTCATGCGATGGACACACTCAAAATCTGCGCGGCAAACCTTGCTGACCTGCTCGATAAAGAGTTTGCTCTTCTGGTCGATCACAAATTTAATCGAGGACTGGGCGAAAACCTCAAACTCTCCAAAGAACACTATTTTCATGGTTTTAAAGCGATGCAAATTACGCTGAGTTCCCTGAGCGCTGATGTCATCAAAAACACCACCGCCGCTTCCATTCACTCCCGCCCCACCGAATCGCTTAACCAAGATAAAGTGAGCATGGGAACCACGGCGGCACTGGACTTTCAAAAGATGATGGAACCCCTTGAATTGATGCTCAGCATCGCATTTATGGGGATGGCACAAGCCGTGGACATCAGGGGCAAAGAGAGTGTTTCGCCAACACTTCTTAACTATTATGAGGCTATCAGGGAACACGCCCAACCACTGTTGGAAGACAGACGTATGGATGTTGATATCATGAAGATTCAAAACATTCTTTGCAAAGGAGCTTTAGCATGAAAAAAGTACTCGTAACAGGAGCAACCGGTTGCCTTGGCGAAGCGATTGTGCGCTACTTTGCCAAAGAGGGTTACTTCGTTTACATTCACTACCATCGCAACAAAGAGAAGGCTTTAGCGCTTCTGGAAGAGATCAAAAACGGGGAAATGATCCAGTTTGACATCACCCAAAAAGAAGAGGTCAAAAAGGCTTTAGAATCTTTACATGTAAACGTCTTGGTCAACAATGCAGGCATCACCAAAGACAAGCTTTTTTTCTTTATGGAAGAGGACGAGTGGAGTTCTGTGATCGATGCGAATCTTAACAGCCTTTTTTATGTCACCAAACAAATTTTGCCAAATATGATTCAAGAAAAAGCAGGTTCCATCGTCAATGTCTCCTCCATCTCAGGTTTGGTTGGCAATGGTGGGCAAGTCAACTATTCGACCACCAAAGGGGGCATCATCGCGTTTACGAAAGCGCTTTGTGTGGAAGTAGCGCGCTACAACATTCGTGTCAATGCGGTAGCACCCGGTGTGATAGAATCCGAAATGATCCAAAATGTCGATAAAAATATCACCAACATCATCCCCTGCAAACGCCTAGGCAAGCCTGAAGAGGTCGCTGAAGTGGTCTTCTTTTTAGGCGATAAAGCAACCTACGTGAATGGTGAAGTGATCAATATTAGTGGTGGGATGGTGAGATAATGCACATACTTTTTTCGTTCTTGTACGCACCTGTTGTGGTGGTATTACTCAGCTATTTTGACATTAAAACGGTCTCAATGGGGCTTTTTGGCTTTGGATTGCTGTGGCTTTTGAGCTTGAAAAAAAGAGAGATCAAAAACACCCTCTTTCCTCTATTTTATATTGCTGTAGCACTTGGTGCCTATTTTCTAGATGACTTTTTAGTACTCAAATTTTTACCACTTTTGATCTCTTTGGCATTTATCTTTTTCTTGATGGCAAGCTATTTTGACAACGACTCGATCATTTTACAGTTTGCACGTAAACTTCATAAACGTCCTCTTAGCGAAAAAGAAGAGCTCTACATCAACCGATCCACCCTTTTTTGGATTGCACTTGCCTTTGTCAATATTGGTTTACATGTAACCATCTTGCTGCTCAAAAATGACCACTATTGGATCATCTACTCCTCTTTTGGATGGTATGTGGTCTTCATTTTAGGTGGAATTGTACAGTTTTTACACCGTCAGTTTATCTTCTTAAAACGGATGTAACGCATGAAGCTCATCGTTTTGTGTCTGCTCTCACTGCTACACCTTTTTGCCAACGACGCTGCCGCTTTCAAAGAGACGCGCTACCTCTATGCCCTCGATAAAACCATCACACTGGAAGGTTTTATCACCTTTGGTGAGCAGAACATCATCATCGAATACGTCAAACCCGAATCCAAAGTCTTGACCTATTTTGAAGAAAAACTCACCATTCAAGACCAAAATGGGTACAACGTCATCGATGCACAAAGTATGCCTTCGATGAACTATTTTTTTATGATTATCAAAGCGGTGCATGAGGAAAACAGTGTCTTGCTTGACTCTTTTTTTGAGGCAAAAACGCAGGGCGATGAGACCCTATTAAGCCCCAAAGGAGTGGCAGCCGAAGTGCTTGAGGAAGTGCGTATCTCACGGCATGTAACAAAGCTAAAGTCTTTACATGTAAAGATTAAAAACGGCGATAGGATCACCATTGAAATTAGGAACTAAATCTCTCAATATCCTCCTTTTTGCCATCGTCGGCACACTTTTTTTCGTCTACCAAAACTCGGTGCATGTCTCCACTAACCTGCTCTCTTTTTTACCAGAAGGAAAGAGCAAAGAGGCGTTTGAGATCTATTCACATTTCAAAAATTCCAAAGAGGTGCTCATCGCCACCGAAGGGTTCGATAAAGAGTCCCTTTCTAAAATCAAAAACATCGAAGAGAAACTGCTTGCAACTGAGCTTTTAAAGTTGGAGAGTAGCATAACGCCGAATGCAAAACTGATCGAATATACTAAGAGCAATGCTTTTTATCTGAAAAACCTCAATAAAGAGGGTTCCGTAAACATTCATGAAACGCTAAAAGCGCTTTATGAAAAAATGACCAACAATCCCTACTATACCACGATAGATGCCTCTGATCCGTTGGGCTACTTTAGCCCTAAAGAGCAAAAAATTCCCATTAACATTCGTGATGGTCACTTAGCGCTGGGCGATTTTGGCTACCTTTGCGTTTTAAGTATCAAAGACACCTCCAATACCATCGAGAGTTATGAAACCATCTACAATCTCGTGCATCAAACGCTTGAAGGCGTGCAAAATGTCCGCGTCTTTAGCCCGACCTTTTACTTTGTGGAAAACGCGCAAAAAATACAAGATGATGTTACTTTTTTGATTGTTCTCTCGACCATTTTGCTCCTTGTGCTGTATATTTTTATCATCAAAAATATCTACCTTCTTATCAACACTATTGCGACCCTTGCCACTTCTGCTCTACTTTCGTTTTTGATCATTGGCATGATGTGGAGTGAAGTCTCTGTCTTTGTGTTGGCTTTTGGAAATGCCATTGGAACGTTGGCGATTGACTACATGTTTCACTACTATTTTTACGGTCACTATGAGAATAAAAAAAAGTTTAACACCTCTGTTTTTTACGGCTTTCTCACTACCTTTGGCGGCTTTTTGATCTTCGCGTGGGTTGATTTCCCGCTCATTCAGCAAGTGTGTGTCTTTGCGATGATCTCTCTTGTGCTCTCTTACCTCCAATTCGTTTTTCTCTTCCCACTGATTGGGTTTAAAAAAGCACAGCCTTATACCAAATTTCACTTTTCCATTCCATTGCCCTACCGTGCCATCGCCCTGCTTTCGTTGTTAGCCATTGTTTTAAGCGTTCCATTTTTGCATCTTGATACCAACATCAAAAACCTTGACTACCAGAATGTCTCCTTGATGAAAGAGGAAAAATTCTTCAAAAACGCAATCAAAAAAGAGGGCTTTATGCCTCTTCTCATCGAAGCAAACTCCATCGATGAGCTTATAGCGCACAGCAATACCATTCAAAAAAGCTTTAAAAATGCCACCGCTCCACTCTCCTACTTTTTTGACAAAGCATTTTATGAGCAGAGGAAACAAGAGATTGATGCTTTACATGTAAACGAGAAAAAAGCACAGATCGAAGAAGAAGCGACTAAACTGGGCTTTCGTGAAGGGTTCTTTAAAAATGCCTACAATGAAGCACTTTTACACCCAAGCTATCAAGAACTTTCCTTAGACACGCTGCGTGAGATGGGCTTTGATGTTGTCTTGCATGAGGGCAAATACTACACCTACGCTTTGGTAAAAAACAGCGATCGAAATCTAGTGGCAAAATTTACCTTTGCCTCTTCCATTGACGCCAAAGAGATGTTTTTTAACGCACTGGAAAAAATTGCGCACCAACTCCTTTTAGGTGGTGTTTTAGCGATCGCGTTTATCTTTTTCATGCTCTATGTGGTGTGTCGTAAAACATTGACACTCAGTGCGAACTACGTTTTACTCCCAACAGCGCTCATTTTGCTCCTTGCGCTCACAGGAGGCTTTACCATCGCGCATATTTTTATGCTGTTTATCATGATGCTGTTTGGCATTGACTATGGCATCTATATGAGTAGTGAGGATAGCTTCAAAGATGGAACGAGAAGTGCGATTTTCTTCTCCATCATTGACACGTTTGCAGGCTTTGGCGTGCTGATTTTCAGTGACATTGGCGCCCTTCATGCGATGGGTTTGGTCTCGTGCATTGCCACAGGAGCCATTTTAATTTTACTGATGGGGAGGAAGCCACAATGAGAGTTATACTACAAAACGATGATGGCAGTGAAAACGTTTATGAAAGTTCCAGCCTCATCGATGCAACGCTTAAAAACAAGGTGATGCTTGTTCCTTCCAAAAGCAAAGAAGCCAATGCCATAGAGATATTAAGAGCCTATCTTTCAGGTGCAAAACCCATTTTATACGATCAAGAGAACCTCTCGTTAAAAGAGAAAATAGAGTCATTAGGGGTTGAAACCTTCTACGACATTGACTTTGCCGCCATGTTTTTTACCTCTGGCAGTACAGGCTTTCCAACGGGTGCCTTTAAAAGCAGAGAAAATATCGAAACTGACATGGAAGCTTTGCTATTAGAATTTGGCAATTTTCAGATTGAAAAAGTGGTTTCAACCGTTCCATTCATCCATATCTATGGTTTTTTAGCCGCCCTTTTACTGCCGCTCAAACTGGATGTTGATTTGCTCTTTAAAGAGCATTTTTTACCGCATGATCTGCTTGAGCATGCAAAACCTCATCATCTTGTCGTCACCACACCGCTTTACATCAAGTCACTGCTGAGACTGGATGAAGCAAAAGATTTGAGTGAAACCATTTTCATCAGCTCCACAGGACCTTTGCCCGCCGAAATTGCCAAAGAATTTACCGATACCTTTAACACGACACTCATTCAACTCTTCGGTTCGACCGAGTGTGGAAGCATCGCCTTTAAAAAACAAGATGATACCTTTTGGAGCCCTTTTCGAGGAGTTGAGGCAACGCTCAATGCCGAAGGACTTTTACATGTAAAATCACCCTTTATCTCGAAAACGCTTTGGCAAGAGGGTTTGGTACACACAGGGGGAGCAATTCAGAGTTTTGATTATGCGTTGATCGAAAATGGCAGATTTCAGCTGATCGGACGTAGCAGTCACATCGTCAAAATCGCAGGCAAACGCTACTCCACAACACAAATCGAAGAGATTTTAGAAGCGATGGAAGGCATTTCTAAAGCACTCGTCCATGTCAAACACAATAATGCTGAACTGAAAGACGAAATCGTTCAAATCTTTCTTGAAGCAACCCGTTCCATCACGATCAAAGAGCTAAAAAGTGCTATCAAACAAAAGTTAGGGAAAATCAATCTACCGATTGAACTCAAAGTAGTCGATAAAATTTCCACCACGTTGATGGGAAAAAAATGTATGCCGCTTTAATCAATACACATCTTATTTTTAAAGGAGTTCTATGAAGAAAATTGCCTTGAGATCTTTGATCACACTGGCCTTTGCCACCAGTGCCCTACTTTTTACGGGTTGTGCTGCTAAACGAGGAGAAGTTGCACTGCAAGTGCCAACCGCTAAAGTTGAAACTGCACCATCCAATGGTCAGCAAATTTACATTAATTCCATCGTGGATAAACGTATTTTTGAAGTCAAGCCACCTGAGCCAAGTATCCCCTCTTTAGATCCTTCAGAGCCACAAAGTGATGCGATCAAAGCGCGTGCAGTAGGTCGAAAACGTAATGGCTATGGCATGGCTATGGGAGATATTGTCCTTAATGCAAATCAAACGGTCAATAGTGTTATCAAAGATAGCCTCCAAGAAGCTTTCAAAAACAAAGGTTATCAAGTCATTGAGAACAAAGAACAAATCACCCCTCAAACCTACATTGCGGATGTTAATATCCTCAAATTTTGGGCATGGATGAATCCAGGAGCATTTGCTATTTCACTTAGTTGTGAGATTGAAACCAATGTAAACATGAAAAAAGAGGGTGATCCTCAAGCGTATAATATACATGTAAAAGCAGCGGATTCATACCAAATGGGTACAGAAAGTAATTATATAGAGATAATGCAAATAGCTTTACAGAAGTATATTGCTGAGGCAAAAACAGAGATAAAGTAAATTACGAGAGGCATTGAGACTTTTCTCAATGCCTCTCGCGTTATTAAAGTGTGCTAAGTTGTACGCGAATTGCTTTGTTAAGATTTTGTATCCATCCATTATAGTTTGGATGAATAGTATTCTCACCCGGATTATAATCAAGATTTTTACTGTCAATATAATTGATACTGTATTCTTTAGAATTGTATTTAATCGCAACAACAGCTTCATGCTTTCTCAACACTAGTGTACCTTGAATGTTGCCGTCATTCATCTTTTTCATTACCCAGCCAAGTCCTGTACCCGCTCTAATAATTGCCTTTTCAACTTCAACTGTAGAAGCATCCTTATTGACAACATCTTCGACTGACATATTGTTAAAATTTTGAACACTGACAGGCCCGCACCCAAGAAAGATCACAGATAATCCCGCTGCGATCATTAACATAAGAAACTTTTTCATTACCATCCTTTAAAAAATTTAAATTTATTCTAGTCAGAGTATTATTAAAAATCACTGAGGCAATATTATGCTGAGTTGCCCATTTTTAGCCATCTCAAAAGCTCTCTGTAATCAAAAATTTATTACACTATAAAAAACTTACATAAAGATACACATTGGCCATTCATATCAGAAACATGATTAAAAAATATAAACATAGCATTGTCCTTGATCATCTTGATTTAACCATTAAAGAAGGCTCTATATTTGGGCTTTTAGGGCCTAATGGAGCGGGTAAAACTACCTTGGTTTCTATCTTGAATTATTTGGTACCCAAAGATTTTGGTGAGGTCAAAATTTTAGGGTACGATAGCGATAAAAACGAAAAAGAGATCAAGTCATGCTCCAGTTTAGTTCCCCAATCGTATGCGTTTTACCCCACGCTCAGTGCCTACGAAAATCTTGAATTCTTTGGTGCACTGTACGGACTTACTGGGAAAGTTTTACACACCAAAATAGACTACTGTTTAGAAATGACCTCGCTTGAAACGTACAGAGACACCAAAACTGAAACATTTTCGGGAGGCTTAAAAAGACGTCTTAATATCGCCATTGGCTTGCTCAATAGTCCCAAAATTTTATACCTTGACGAACCCACTGTGGGCATTGACCCTCAATCGCGAAGTTACATTTTAAACGTCATCAAAAACATCAACCAAACCGAAGGTACCACCATCGTTTATACCTCGCACTACATGGAAGAGATCGAGTATCTTTGCGATGACATAGCCATACTTGACCAAGGAAAAATTGTTTTTCACGAGACCAAAGAGACCATCAATGCCCATTCCAACATCGCCAAAATTTACCTCAGTGACACTTCAATGCAAGAGGTCAATCTGCAAAGTAATTACGATGCACTCGTCGATACCTTTTATAACATCAAACAAAAATCGTTACATGTAAAAGAGATTGAATTACCTAAAAACAACTTGGAAAATATCTTTTTATCGATTACCAAGAAAGAGTTGAGGGACTGATGTTTTACTATATTTTGAAAAAAGAGTTTTTGCTCATCCTCCGAAACCTTCACGCCCTCATCGTTTTGTTTGTGATGCCAACGGTATTTATCATCATCATGTCACTTGCCTTACAAAACACCTACGCCAACAAATACGATGTCAAACTCTCTGTTTTACTCAGCAGTGAAAAAACTTCTCCTGCCTTAGAATCGTTTGTGCAAACACTCAATACCAATACTTTTTTCGAGTTTACCCTCGCGCAAATCGCTCCTGTCGTAGATGAAGCGTTGTACCACCAAAAGTACGACTTTGTCCTTACACTCAGCAATGATTTCACTGAAAAGCTCGGCAAAAGTAGTGATGTCTCTATGGCACTTTTTTCGCGCTCAGACATCTCGTACCAACAGGTCGCTTTTCTCAAACAATTTTTAAGTGCAAAGCTCTCTGAAAATGTCATCAAAAATCTTTTAGAAGTGCAAGGCAAGGCTCAAAATGCTCTCAATTTTGATGAGATTATTTCCCATACCTACGTCTTAAAAGATAAAAATACCACCACCGTTACCTCCGTACAACACAGCGTGCCATCGTGGTTGATCTTTTCGATGTTTTTCATTCTTATTCCCATCTCCAACACCTTTATCAATGAAAAAAACTTCGGAACGATTGATAAAATCAGGAGCATTAATGTCTCTTTGAGCAAAATCATCATGGGCAAATTCATCCCCTATTTTGTCATGAACCAACTGCAAGTTTTCTGTATGATCTTGGTGGGCATGTACCTCATCCCCTTACTGAATGGTGATGCACTTGTGATTCATGGCAGCATCTTTTTACTTATGCTCATCTCGTGTGTTGTCTCCATCGCGGCGATCTCTTTTGCCCTTTTCATCGCAACACTCAGCAACAGCAGTGAGATGGCAACCATTCTAGGAGGAACTTCTAACATCATCCTTGCCGCCCTTGGTGGCATCATGGTTCCCAAAGTTGTCATGCCAAAATTTATGCAAGATGTCTCAGAAGTATCGCCGATGTCATGGGCATTAGATTGCTTTTTGGACATCATCGTTAAAGGCGGAAACTTTGGCGACATAGAGTTTAATGTGATGAAACTTTTACTCTTTTCACTACTTTTTTTCACCCTTGCATGCCTCATGCTAAACTACAGGAGAAACTAAATGCTCGGTTCACAAAACATAGAACTCAAACTTGAACTTAAACAGCTCATCATCAAAGAGTGCGATAAAGAAGAATTTACCCCCGAAGCTATTCAGGATGATGAACCCCTCTTTGGCTCAGATAGCCCACTCCAACTTGACTCCATGGATGCCCTGCAAATCTCTATGGCACTCAAAGAGAAGTATGGTGTCGAAGTGACTGATAGTAAAAAAATACGCACCATTATGACCAGCATCAACACTTTAGCGGATTTCATTCAACCCTTATGAGTAGCCCAACACGATGCTACATCACCGCTCATTCGCTTTTTTGCAGTCTTGGAGATAATACAAAAGAGATCATCTCCCAAGTGCAAAGCATCAACCAAAGCAACTATGAAGCGTACTTGCAGCATCTCTTTGCGCAAAAGCCTTATTATCCTTTAACCCAAAACTTTGACTCGGAAGAGCAGAAGCTCTACCGTGTTATCGATCATGTTGTTAAAGCGTGCATCCAAGAAGCCCATCTCAGCGAAGAGGAACAAAAAGAGTTAGCCATTTTCATAGGCTCTACCGCTATGGGCATCTCGCTCAACGAAGAGGCCTATGCTCTTTACTACCAAGGAAAAAGTGATCAAGCATTTAATCATCTAGGCTATGGTTATTTGGGAGACTATCTGGAAACCTTAACACACTCCAACCACAAAGCGCTTCTTTTTTCCACCGCCTGTACTTCCAGTGTTAATGCACTCGCTTATGCCGCTAAACTCATCGCCTCAAAACAGATCAAAAGGGCTTTGGTTGTGGGCATTGAGCTTTTTAACAAAGCGACCTTTAACGGATTTTCGTCTTTGATGCTTCTCTCCAAAAGTAAAATCTACCGCCCTTTTGATAAGCAGAGTGATGGCATCATCTTAGGCGAAGCCTGCTCGGCACTGCTCTTGGAGAGTGAGCCCCGAAGTGCTGAGGACTTTTACTATAAAGGCTCAAAAAATATCTGCGACATTTACAGCGAAACCACAAGCAATCCTTCGGGTGAGCCCATCTTTCACACCATGGATGAAGCGCTCCGTAACGCGTCACTCAAACTCAGTGAAATTGACTTCATCAAAGCGCATGCAACAGGCAGCGAAAACAACAATACCTCCGAAGCCAATGCGATTGCCCTCCTCTTTGAGAAGCATGGTACTACAACACCCATAACAGCGCTCAAACCCCTCATCGGGCATACGTTAGGAGCAAGCGGAACCAATGAGATCGCTTTGACGCTCTCATGCCTCAAAGAAGGTTTTATACCTCCTACACTTGGGTTTCAAGAAAGAGCCGATGGCGTAAGCTTTACGCCCCTTTTAAATCCTGTAAAACGAAATGGCAAAAAGACAAATGTGCTCTTCAACTTTGTCGCTTTTGGTGGCAATACCACCTCACTCGTTTTGAGCAACGTGTAAGGAGGGGCCATGTATATTCATCAAACTTACCAACTCATTGAACCTGATGCACCCATCGCGACTTACAAACAAAGGCTTTCTACCCTTTGCAAGATCAATCTACGACGTGCCAACAAGTTCAACCTTTTAGCCGTTTTTGGAGCGCTCAGTTGTGTTCAAAACCAACCTCTCTCTCCCAATCTAGGCATCTACCTCGCCACCGAACACGGCCCCGTGGAAAGCTTAACCAATGTGCTAGAGCAAGTCACCAAAGAAGATGGTGTTGTGATGCCGTTTGACTTTCTAGGCATCAACACCAACGCCAGCTTCTACATCGCCCAAGCGCTGAATGCATCCGGTAAAAACATGGTCTTAACCTCAAACCACCTCTCCTTTGAAAAAGCGTTACAACTCGCCTATTTTGACCTAACGCACCATGAAGTGGACGATGTCTTAGTAGGAAAAGTCGACGCCTCTTTGTGCTTTATAGAGCCCAAACATCGCCCAAAAGGTGATAAAAACAATCACGATGAAAGCTGTTGGCTCTACGCCAATCGAAACGCTGAAAATGCCATTGCGAAGATTGAGAAAATTGAAGAGTTTGCAAGTTTTGAAGCGATGAAGGAAGTCTATGGCGAACAAATGCCGACCGCTGTTTCTCATACTTTCATCACGCAAGACGCTATAAGAGAGAGTTGTCTTTTACACGTAGCAAAAGATGACGATGGAAAATGCATCGTAATTGAAATTGAAGGATTATAGATTTTAAGAATAAAAAAGGGATGAGGGGAACTAAACTTTAAACTGATTTTTAAATAGACTAATAAAAAATTAAAAGTTTAGCCTTGCCCCGTATTTTTTTAATGAAATGAATGTATACTAAAAAATTTAAAGGGTTATGATGAATACAGTTTTATTGAAAAATAGAAATGTCGGCTTAGATGCAATTAGAGGAGGGGCTATTATGATGGTTCTTATTGCACACGGTCTTGTTTTTTTACCAGCAAAATATAGTTATTACTTGGATATGCTTGGTTTTTTTGGTGTAGAGTTATTTTTTTGTTTATCTGGATTCCTGTTGGGGAGCATTCTATTTAAAGAATTTGCACTAAAAAAATTTTCATTTACAACGTTAAAAATCTTTTGGATTCGACGATGGTTTCGAACATTACCTTTATATTTTATTTTTTTATTATTGAACATTCTAGTATTGCAGTATTGTTTTGGGAGCAAAGAATGGAATTGGACATATTTTTTATTTTTGCAAAACTTTATTACACCATATCCATCTATGATGCCTGAAGGATGGAGTTTAGCAGTTGAAGAATGGTTTTATATTTCATTTCCATTAATGCTTTTTACTCTATTGCGATTTTTTAGAAATAAAACTCATGGGTTTATTACACTTACTATTATATATATCATAAGTTTCACAAGTATAAGAGCTTATATTGCCTTGACACCAATGGATTTAGGTAATTGGGATGCATATATAAGAAAAGTAGTATATTTAAGACTTGATGCAATTGGTTATGGTGTTCTTGGAGCATATTTTGTAGCTAACGTAAAAAAAAGTGTAATTTGCAAAAATGCACTTTTTTTGTTGGGTATAAGCATAATAGTATTTACAATTGGTCTTATCTTTTATTTTATGAATACTCAAGTAAAACCATATTATATGCGTGCTTTTATATTTTCTCTTGCTTCAATTGGTTTTACATTGATTATTATTAAAAGTACTGATTTACAAATAAAAAATTCTTTAGTTGCAAAAATAATTAAAAATATTTCACTTTATTCTTACTCAGCTTATCTTCTTCATCTATCCGTTATTATTCCATTATTGTATTCTTTTGAAGTTTTTAAGTCACCGACAATTATTAAATTTTTTATATATATTTTTATTGTTTTTATTGTGTCGTCTTACATTTATACTTACATTGAAAAACCAATTATGGACATTAGAAATAGATTTGGGAAGGAGACGCAATACCAAAAATATTTGAAGTCCGAATAAATTTTCATAAATACATAACGATAGACAAAAAGGATCGGACTAACCATTTAACCTTTACATGTAAAACTATTTCAGCATTTTCAACAACTTAAACGCCTTCTCTTCATGCTCAGAAGCCTCCACCAGTTTAGAGGCTATTTTTTGGGTATCGAGTTTTTCGAGTTTTCGACTCCCCTCAACACAGTAGAGTGCAAATTCTCTCAATGTATTGCCTGACTTTACGATCAGCTCCGATGCCTCTGTTAACATCTCAGCGTTTAAGCCGTAACTTTTGGCTTCTTCTAAAAAGGCAGCATATAAAAAGCGAAATCCTCCGCCACCCGTGCCGATCTCTTCTTGCATACGCACGATGTGGGTGAGATAGTTTTTGATATAACGTGTGTTGGTTTCCGAATGCAGGGACTCTATCTTTTTGGCGAGCCTTCGCATCCCTTTAACGCCCGCAAAAGGAAATGGGGTGAGCATAGACTTGGCGTTTTTAACGATAGCCTTTTTGATGGCACTGTGCATATCCACACTTTGGGGGATCGTTTTGGGGTAGTACAGAAATCCCTTCGGCGCAAAGACGCCTTTGGCAAAACGTGCTTTGGTAAGCCCTTCTTGGCTACACTTTACCGTTTCTTCAAACACAGGGTCGGAGATAAGATACTCCTCACCTTCCATGCCGTAGACAAGTAAATTGTGGGCATTGAAGTGAAAGCGCATATCTTTGGGAAAATACGGCAAGTAATACACCGAAGTTTGAAGTCCTACAAGTTTGCCCTCTTTGGCGAAGCTTTTAAGCTCTTCATTCGCGTCTTGCTCACTTTTATAACTGCGCTTTTCCATCGTTACATGTAAAACTTTTGAGATCGTGTTGATGATGCTTTTGGGCAGACTTCTATAGGCGATTAAGGGAAGGTTATTGACTTTGACAAAAGGCAGATAAACAAAGGTCAAAGCGCTGGTGATACCAAATGCCATCGGCTCGCTGATCTTAAAACCATAGGCGGAAAAAAGGGTTGATGTGACGCCACTTTCACAGTGTGCAAATTGAGAATGAGAAAATGTGGGCACTTTTTGGCTCAACGAAAGTCCTTTAAATAAAAGAGATCAATAGAAAAAACATCGGCATAACGCAGTAACAAAGCGTCACTCATGGTTTGAAAAACACGCATTTTGAGGTGTCGTTTCACGCGCCATTGAAACATGCCCACCGCACTGGCAAGCGTTGGCAAATCCATTCTATTGTCATACATAAAGTACTCAATAGGGGAAGAGAGTCCTTGTTTGATGCGCGCTAAACACTCTTGTTTAAGCGTCTCGTACTCTTCCACTGCCACTTGGGTCGCGAACTCTTCCACGGAGCTTCCGTAGTTGTAGCGCTCAAATTCACCTTGGTCGTTTTTGGCATACATCACTTTTTGAATGCCATCCAGCGTTGCGTTGGGCTCGTGGGGAATCTCTATCATCGTTTAGACCACTTCTAGCAACATAAATGCGGTTGAAAAACGCCCACTCTCAGGAATATAGCAGAGGATTTTCTCACCTTTTCTGAGCTTGTCAGAGTGGAAAAGCTCTTCAAGCATAATGTAGATGGACGCAGAACCCGTGTTACCGCACTTCGTCAGATTTGTAAACCACTTTTCAAAGGGAATCTCAAAATTGACTTTGGCTAAACCTTCAGAGAGTTTCTCTTTAAAAAACTGCGATGAGTAATGCGGCAAGAAATAATCAACCTCCGCAGGGGTAATGCAACGCTTCGCTAAAATCTTGCGAAGCGGCTTGACAACGGTGTACTCGACGATGTTTTCATTGAGTAGCTTCACATCTTGGCTGATGCTCAAAAGCGATTTTTCCATGATCTCGTGTTGCGAATAGCCTCTCCAGCCTATTGGTTTTCCATCAACCATCTCACATCCGCTGTACATACATGTCGGCATTTCTCCCGCATAGGAGAGCACATCGATCCACTCGATTTTCAAAGAGAGTGTGTCGCTGTTGGGTTTGTCTTGAAGCAGCATTGCCCCCGCACCATCGGAGAGCATCCAGCGTAAAAAATCTTTTTCAAACGCAAGGGAAGGGTTTTTCTCCAACAACTCCCACTGTTTCGACTCTTCTTCAAAATTTTTAGCGCTTAAGATGACCGACACCACTTCTGAACCCGTTGCAACACCGTTGCTGAGCTCGCCACTTTTGATGCCGTAATAAAGGTACTTGAGCGCATTCACACCACTTAAACAGATGCCCGAAGCGCTGAGTGTTTCGATCTCCGATATGCCAAGCTCGCCTTGCACCATTAACGTATGGTTTGGCATCAGCTGATCGGGCGTGGTTGTACCGCACGACAAACACTCTATATTTTCGAGTTTAAAGGTGCTATTTTCAAGTTTTTTAATCGCATTCGCCGTAATCTCAGCATTGGAAAAAAGTGGTTTTTCAGTTCCTTTTTCAAGCACATAGTAACGCTGTTTGATGCCATTACTTCTAAGCACTATGTTTTTAGCTTTGGATTTTTTACCGCCGATATAGCCTAAATACTCCTCCATTTCGTCATTGCTCACAGGAGCATTGGGCATAAAGGTTTGGATGTTATTGATATAGATATTATGCATGGTTTGAAAATTCCTTGATACGTTCTGTGCCACTTCCTGAGGGTAATTCATACAACGCTTTTTGCTTTAAAACGTCCTCTTGGTTGAGTTTGCGGTAAAGCGTTTGGATGAGCATATTAAGAGGCACAACGGTTATAATGATGCACACTAAAAAAATCGTGTAGAGCATTATAAAAAGTTTTCGTTTTAGCTCTCCTTGTTTGGAGCATGTTCGGATCAACTTTCCCCAAATATGGAAGCTTTTCGTACCGATCTTTTCACTTTTAATCAGCTTTTCATCGACACTGACCGCACCCAAGCCATGGCACAAACTCACCCTTTTTTTCTCTTCATCCTGCCCTAAGGCTTGCTTGATGGCATAACCAAACCGTGAAGCTAAACGCAAGGCTTCTTCGCTAATGCCCGCTTTGGGGAAAATGCCCCAGAGTGCATCTTTTTTACCGCTCATCATCCACCGAGGGGTCGTGATAAACGTTGCCAAAGAGCTTCCTTGATCGACTAAAACGATGTTGTCAATCAGTTTTGCCCCAATGTTTCCAAGCAACATTTTCATCTTCTCTTGCGCCATAATCCACATATTGCGACACCCGATAAGCGTAATGATGGGCTTATTTGCCAACTTTTCTTTGGCGTAGTCTGATTTTAAAAACGCGGTAACGGGAATAGAGGGTGATAAAAACCAAACTTGATACGCCAAAATGACCAAATCGTACTCGTTTGTGTCAGCCTCAAAACGTTCAAGTTCACAAGGATCAAGATAAACAGACTCAGGAAACGTGTCCATAAATGTCATAAATTGCCATGGGAAAGGGTAAGGTTTTTTAGGTTTAATCTCATGAAACACGAGCTCAATAGAATCATCTTCTTTTAATGGTTTTGTTACATTGTCAACGAATTGCGTCAACTGACCTGTTTGTGAATAATAAATAACCAATACTTTTTTCAACGCTAAAATCCTCTACTTTCAAATATCTCTCTACCATGAATAAACTTTCCATTAATCTCACACAGTGAAAAAATAGCAACAGAACGCTTCACCACTTCAATCGGCTTTTGATCACTTGACATCACAATGCCTGCAAGATTGAGCCTTGAATTGCTCACTTTCATCGTACCACTCAGGTCACTGGCGATAATCGCCAAACTGGCATTTTCCGCTGTCACAATCAGCCCTTTCTTCCCTCTAATCGTACTGTTGATGATCTCAACCTCGGAGTTAAACACCGTGAGCTCTTCTATAACCGCATCTTTAATCACCACTTTTTGTGAATCACTGATGCTTAGGTTTTTAATCGTGCCAGAGTAGGTCTTCTCTTTCACATTTCTAATTTTAAGGCTTGCCGCTTCGATAGGTGCTTTTTTAACCTGCAAAGGAGCTACGGGTTTATTGTGAAGATGGCTGAGCAAAAATGTAAAAAACTCTTTTTCATGCGTGAGCATCGGAACATGGGCTGCTTCGGGGATGATGTCAAGCGTTGCGTTTGGCATTAATTTTTTCAAAACATACCCCGTTTCAAGCGGAGCAACGCCATCTTCTTGACCCCAAATGATGGTCGTTCGCGTATGAATCGCAGGAGGTATCGTATTGAAATTTGCTTGGACAAGCGCAACCGCGGCAATGGAGCTTGGACTTCCTCCTAGAATGGCACTTCTCAGCTCTTCAGAAGCCAAAACCGTGTCCATATCCAGACGCATTTTGTCATCAAATTTATCGGTCATTTTATCAATAAAATTATTGAGTTTTTGTGTTTGCAACCCCTGAATGAGTCCATTTTGCTCATCAAAATAACGATTGACTCCGCTGTGCACCAAAAATTTACTGTAAGCAAACTTATGCAAAATACCAGCAGCATCGACCAAAACCAAACTTGTCACATCCGAAGGATACATACTGACATATTTAAGCGCAATGGCTCCGCCCATCGAGTGCCCCACAAGGTGAAACGGCTTTTTCACATAGGTTTGGCTCACATAATGAATAAACTTAGCATAATTAAGCGGCGAATAGAGCTCATTGGATTTACTTGATTGCCCAAAACCGGGCAAATCAAAGGTTATGACATAATAATTATTTTTCAAAAGCTGGATAGTGCTTTCCCAAATCGTTGAGGCCTCATCTCCTAATCCATGCACCAACACCACGGCAGGGTTTGCGGGATCACCTACGGTTTGCATATACACCGATGCGTTAAAAATAGGTTCTGTAATAAACGTTCCTCGAAACTCTTCCGCATGCAACCCTGCAAGAAAAATACAGATAAAAACAAAAATCTTCATACACCACGCTCTTCTAGTACAATCATCACAATCCCACTCGCGTACATAATGCCACCCTCTTTTTCAAACACTTCAAAGTAAAATTCACTCGAATTTCCAAGCGATAAACGCTCTTGAATCACAACGTTACATGTAAGACGTGTTGCTTTTACATGTAACGTAACCTCTTTGATCAAAACCAAAAAACCGTTTTGAGGCGTGTCGGACAGTGCAAAGGCAGAGGAGGCTTGTGCGGCGGCTTCCGTGAGCATAGGAAGTGTTGGTAAGCATGGAAATTCACACAACACTGTGGCACATTTCTCTTTACATGTAAGAATTTCTTTGGCAAAACGCATGGGTGGAAGATGCGGTAAATTCATAGGTTCACTTCGACAATCGCACGCTCTAACGTGGGTGCATGTTGCGCGATATGCACCATCTCGCTGATGGAGGGAGGGACACCTGCAAGGCTACTTTTTTGAAGGCTCAATGTCGCTTTTGCTTCGGTAACTTTCACCACCAAAGCCACCCCACTTTCAAGGTAATTCACGCAGTGATTGACCTGCTCAATGTTTGGGATGTTCAGTGTTTCAAAGCATAAAAGAAGCAGTATATCGCCATCCAAGGCTTTGAGAGCGCCTGCTTTGAGAACACTCAGCGCCGTTTTATCGCCACAAGAAAGGGTTAAAATTTCATTGTGATTGTGGTACAAAATAGACAGGTAGGAAACAGCAGTGTTATAAACCGAATTTTGAAAATCAGTCGGGCTTAAAGGCTGTTCATCACTAATCGCATTTAAGATAGTGGCTGTCGTTTCAAGCTCACCAAACGCACTCCCACATAAAATGCGACCGCCCTCAAACTGCTCGACACTGTTGAGCAACTCTACGCAAATTTTAGCCGCTTTGGTAAGACGACGGCGAGTCATCATGTGCGGCACCAACTCTTTAATGCGAAGAAGCTCTATGCTTTTTTCACCAAGCAGATAAGCACTGCTTAAAATTTCTAATTTAACGTTCATTGGGGTCGTCCAAAAAGAAGTGCGGTGTTGTTTCCACCAAACGCGAGAGAATTGCTCAGGGCGTAACGAAACGGATCTGTTTTAGCAACGTGTGTGAAACTCAGCGTTTTATTTTCGGGTTCAAAAAGATTGGTATTCGGCGGAAGTATCTGCTTTTGAAGTGCCATCACACAAATGATCGCTTCCAGTGCACCTGCCGCGCCTAGCGTATGTCCTGTAATCGATTTGGTCGAACTGACAGGCACATCGCTTCCAAAAAGTGCTTCGATGGCACTCGCTTCACTCGCATCATTGGCGATCGTGCCCGTCCCATGTGCGTTGATGTACCCTACTTCGGAGGGCTGAACATGCGCGCAGTTCAATGCTTTTTGCATCGCACACAAGGCACCTGACCCATCAGGACTTGGATGCGCCATATGATGCGCATCGGAGCTGTAACCCACGCCCAAAAGTTCAATGCACCCTTTGGAAGGTTTGTTTTGAAGCAGTAAAACAGCGATGCCCTCAGCGACATTCATACCATCGCGACTGACATCAAACGGCTGGCATGGATGCGAACTCAGCACGCCAAGCGCGTCAAAACCTCGTATGGTCGTCAGAGATAATGTATCAAATCCGACCACTAAAACGTTTTCATACACCCCTTTGGCGATCATCTCGTAACCATACCCCAAAGCATTGGCACTGGACGTACACGCCGTTGAAAATGAGATATCATCGCTGAACGTGAAGTGTTGAGAGAGAATGTGTGCGATGGCGTCAATCGCATGAAGTTTAGGATCGATATTTTTATAATGATGATCTCTTAAAAAAATACCCTCAGTTGTTTGCATTCCACCCACGGAAGAGCCGACAATAAGGAGGGTACTCTCAAAATTTTCAAGTGTGCTTTGCGCCAAAACTTTTTTACAGGTAAGCTCTAAAAGTGCTTCGATGGAAAATGATTTTTCGATTTTGCCTAAAGCGATCTGTTTATTTTGGATGAATTCACTAAAAGTTTTAATGCCACTTTTCTGAGTGCAAATTGCTTCAAAAAGTGCTTCGCTACTCTCTCCTGCACAACACACTGACTCAAAAGCGTTGACAAAAACACTATTTTGGGGCATTGATAAAGTCTAATAAACTTTGAACGTTGGCAAAGATGGTTTCATACGCTTTCGAATCGGAAATTTTCACGCCAAACTCTTTATCGACCGTTAAAACAAGCTCGATCGAATCGACCGAATCAAGCCCTAAGCCATTCTCTCCAAAAAGAGGCATAGTGTCATCTATATCCTCAGGGGTCATATCTTCTAGCTTTAAATTTTTAATCAATATCTCTTTCAATGTTTGCATTTGCACCATAACACTATAGCCTTTAACTGTATGATTTTATTTTATTTTCAAGTGTACTTTAACCTATCTTGGATTTTTATAAAAAAGTCCAAAAAACAGCATTAAAAGGCTTCATTGATGGTATTTTATCTGTTAGCACTTTACATGTAAAAGAGAAACCACTTTCAAACCTTAATATTATTTTAAACTAATTCCACTATAATGCCCTTAATTTCAAGACTTCATTAAAAAACAAAGAACTTCACCTAAAACCTACCAGATTTGAGAAATCCTCAGTGAGTATGTAGGTTTTTGCATACGATATTGACGGGTTCGTCCCCCATTAAAATTTTTATGTACATGAGTTTTGTGCCCTAGCCGCACGTTAGTATTGTTTTGGAAAAATCAAAAACATGGAAAATACATGGAAAACAACACACCCGCAACACCCACCACAATCACATTTGAGTCATTTGGCTTACATGCAGACATCCTTAAAGCCGTCGTAGATGCTGGCTTTACAGAGCCAAGCCCCGTCCAAGCAGAATCAATCCCGTTAGTCCTAGCCGGTAACGACATCGTTGCACAAGCACAAACAGGTACTGGTAAAACAGCTGCATTTGGTCTTTCTACCATGAGTATGCTTGACCCACACCTTAACAAAGTACAACTTTTAGTCATTACGCCAACGCGTGAGCTTGCAACCCAAGTCAGCGATGAACTTTACTCATTAGGTCGTTTTCGTGGTGTTAAAACCGTAACGATTTACGGTGGTAGCTCATATTCACGTCAAATTGGATTGATTGAAAAAGGTGCAAGCGTTATTGTTGCAACTCCTGGTCGTATGTTAGACCTTCTTAAAAACGGCAGACTTCCAGGTTTTTCACCTAAAATGGTTGTTTTGGATGAAGCCGATGAGATGCTTGATATGGGCTTCTTAGAAGACATCGAAGAGATCTTTACCTACCTTCCAAAAGAGCGTCAAACTCTACTTTTTTCAGCAACAATGCCAGATCCTATCAAACGTCTTGCGAGCAAAATCTTAAATGACCCAAAATTTGTCAGTGTCACTCCAAAAGATCACACAACCAACGAAGACATCGAACAACTTTACTATGTGATCAACGAGTATGAGAGAGATGATGCGATGATTCGTCTTTTAGATGCGCTTGAGCCTGAGAAATCCATCGTATTCTGCCGTACTAAAAAAGAGGTTGACAGACTTTCTACGCAACTGATGGCAGTCGGTCATGCAGCCAAAGGTTTGCATGGTGATATGGAGCAAAACCAACGTGAGAGCGTTATTAAAGCATTCCGTAGTTCACAAATCGAAATCCTTGTAGCAACCGATGTTGCGGCACGTGGTCTTAACGTTGCTGACATCAGCCACGTTTTCAACTACCATATGCCATTTGATCCAGAGAGTTATGTTCACCGTATCGGTAGAACCGGACGTGCGGGTAAAAAAGGTACAGCGATTACATTGGTAACGCCTATCGAATTTCACTCTATGCAACGTATTGGTAAAAAAGTAGGCTCTAAAATCGAGCACAGAATTGTTCCAAGTTTACGCGATGTCAAAGAGAACAAACTGATCAAAATTGCTGAAGATATTAAAAATGCAGAGCTGAATGAAAACGCTACAAAACTCCTTGTTATTTTGGAAGAAGAGATGGATATGTCGCAAATCGCACTTAAACTTCTCTCCAATCTTCTCAAAGAGAACACACCAGTTGGTCCTGATAAAATCGGTTTAGATAAAAAAACCTTAGAGTCAGTCGTTAAAAACATCGAAGATCGTGATGGTGGCCGTGGTGGCAGAAGTGGCGGTTACAGAGGAAACTCTGGCGGCGGTTACAGAGGCAATTCAGGTGGATCACGTGATGGTGGCGGTTACAGAGGAAACTCTGGCGGATCACGCGACGGCGGCGGTTACAGAGGCACATCATCATCAACAGGTTCACGTGATGGTGGCGGCTACAAAGGTTCAAACCCACGTGATGGCGGAAGCAGAGATGCAGCACGTCCTCCACGTGGCGATGGCGTTCCTAGAAGTGAGGGCAGAGGCGAGAGCCGTAACCCATTTGCAAAAGAGGGAAGCTCATCTTCCGCTCCACGCGAAGGCGGCGGATACAAAGGAACACGTGATAGCGGCGATAGCAGACCACCACGCGCACCAAGAGCAGACAGACCAAGTGCACCACGCAGTGATGCAGGTCGCGCTCCAAAAGCCGCTCCTCGTAACGCTTACAAAAAAGACTAATTTTTAAGAGGATGGCGTGAGACAATCACGCCATCTTTTACCGCTTTATGATGCTTCAACACCTTCGATATATTCCACTTTTTATCTTTACATGTAAAATATTTTTTCTCATTTTCAAGTATAAAAAGACTAGGCTATTATAAATAATTTTTTTGCTAAGCTTTCTTGAAAAGTTTTACATGTAAAGAAAAAAGGCTTATATATGCTTATTTTTGCGTATCGTTACCTCATATTAAGATTAAAGAGTCTAATACTATTTATGCTACTGATAGCCAACATGTCGTTTGCCAATGACGGTTTTGGCGCACTAGGAGCCGGTGGAATCATAATTGGTAAAACAAACGACATAGCTATGGTAAAAGAAGTCTTGGACATTAGTTATGACACAATCAAAGTCGATTATGAATTTGTTAATGAAAGCGACCACGACATAACGGAGACAATAGTATTTCCATTGCCACCATACGGAGCAGATACACCTGAAACTCCATACGCTGGAGCTATGCCAAATTTTGCGATATTTGTTGATGGTAAATCTGTCACGTTTGACACAAAAGTTAGAGCCATGCAAAAAGGTGTGGATGTTACCGATACGCTAAGGCAGATAGGTTTTAGTGACTATGAGATCATTATGTTTCCCTTTGATGAAAAGCTTGTATCGAACCATACTTTAATGGTATCGCCTGATAAAAAAGCGTTGCTTATAAAAAGTGGACTAGCAATTGATGTTGGCTATGAAGTGCTTGCAGATTGGGAAAATCATGTCGTTTATGAGTGGAAACAGACATTTAAGGCAGGCAAGAAAATCAAGGTTTCTCACAGTTATACGCCGTTTGTAGCTGAAGGTACAGCAAGTGGGTATTCAACAAGTATTTATGGTGATGTAAATAAAGAATCGTTAATTAAGAATTTTTGCGCAGACTCAATGTTTGTAAAAAAGTTAGATGAATTGTATGCAGATGAAAAAAATCGAGATTCGCTTGGAGAAGTATCGGGTGCTATCGTGAATTATGTATTGCTTACGGCTAATACTTGGAAAGATGGTGTAAGAGATTTTAAACTAATCATACGTACTAAAGAACCAAAAGAGGTTGTAGCCTTATGCTTTCCAAAACCACTCCGTAAAGTAAATGATACGACTTATGAAGTAGAACTAAAAAACTTCAAACCGGCAAGTGACCTTAGCGTATATTTTGGAAATATTCAAGGTCAGGATGGTTTACGGTTTGGAGAAGCCCCTGTATTTAAAAAATAAGAAGGGAGCTAAACTTCTACTTTTTGTTGGCCAATTCAATAAAAAACCGCCTACTCTTTCAAACGATGCCGAGATACAATCACACCTTCATAGCCCGTCGTTTTCACCGCTTCTAAAAACGTCTTATCTTCAATGCCATCTTTGGCAATGACTACCGCTAATTTCGTCTCTAAGGTTACTTTAGATGACTCAACACCCTCGACGCTTTTGAGTGCTTTTTTGACTGCCGTTGTGCATAAAGGACAGTGCATTTCGGCCACTTTTATGATGACTTCTTCTTTGGCAAAGAGCATCAACGGTAAAAGGAGTATCAACCATTTTTTCATGCATCCATCCTTATGAAAAGATTTGCCCATTCAGGATAGAGCAATATCGCTATAATCAACCCTAAAACAATCGAATAAAACCACACATAACGCTTTTTCTTTTGAGGATTACATGTAAAGGTATGATGAGCGTAACTTCGCCATGAAAGCCACAAAACAAAGAGCGACAATAAGGAGAGCGGTATGCGAAACGGGGTGAGGACTTCTAAAAAACTTAAAAATCCAAAAGAGATTCCAAAGAGTAAAAACAGCAGTGGAGGCAGACAGCATGCCGTTGCGGCAAAGGCTGAAAGCAGTGCTGTAAGTAAACTTAGAATCTCTTTTTTCATACGTTAGAGTTTTTCTTGTGAGTTAAAGCTATACGCAAACGCCGCTGGAGCGTAGTAGTCTAAGACTTCATCGCCAACTTCTGCGTAGGGATAACCAAACATATTGAGTGGTTTTTGCGCTGGCGTTGGTGCTAAGACAAAATCACGCGCTGTGTTGTAGCCCATCCAGTTCATCTCCCAGTTGCCGAAGAAATACTCACGTACTTCTTTCACAAGTGGATCATTCAGTGTCATTTTTTCGGTCAAGATGACTTTAGCGACATCGGCAGGATCGCATGGAACCCAGCCTGCGCCATCAAGGTAAAACTCTACTCGACAATGCTCGCCTCCGGTGATTTTAGCAAGACCTTTTTCATCACTGCTTCCGCACGCTTTTGAGTAGCGAGAACTGCCTAAGCGAATACCAAATACTTCACGTGCAGGCACGCCAACACTACGGCTCAATGCTACAAAAACAGAACTAATGTCGGTGCATTTTCCACCCATGATGTTCTGCTCAATCGCTTTACCTGCATCGCCTAAACCACAACCGACGACGGCATTGTCGCGGTACATATTTTCAGTGACCCATGCGTAAATCGCTTTGGCTTTATCAAGCGGTGTTGTGCTATTTGCTGTGATTTTAAGTGCCAACTCTTTCACTTTTCCGCTGGTTGGGATATGCGCGGTTGCTTTGAGGTAGTGCGCGACATCTTTAGGGTATTTGGTTGAAGCGGTTGCTTTTGAGAGGTCTGAATTGCGCTCATTCGTGGTGATGGTATAGGTCACCTCTAAGAGTTTTTCACCACCATTTTTCCACTCAGCATAAAGCGTTCTGGCTTTGTAGCTGTTTTTATCCGTCACATACGCATTGGTGGCATTTGAGCTAAATTTAAAATCGCTCACTCTTTGATAACTTGTCTCTTGTGGAAGTGGAACCCAAAGTTTGGTCAAGCCATTTTTGTTTTCGTGTTTGAGGTTATAACTGTTTGTGACGTAAAAAATACGTGTTTTTGATTTTGGTTCACTGGCTTCCAAAATTGAAACCTGAGGTAAAATAACTGAGCTAGCACCAAGTGCAACACACCCTTTAATAAACGCTCTTCTTTGCATAAGAAATCCTTACATGTAAAGTAGCACGAAGAGGAGAAACCATAAAAGTAGCAGATAATAAAACAGTACAATTATGTTTATCTAAGCCTTAGACATCGTGCATTAAAGAGATTGTACAGTGGATTTACTTAAAAATAAACCTGAAGAGTTCTGATAGCATGGATGTATCAGAACACTCTTAAGATTTAAGCAACTTTAGGTGATTTTTTTTTGGTTTTCTTTGCAGCGGTGTGCTGTTTAGAAGTACTTTTTTTAGCTACCGTAGTTGATTTTTTGGCGGTTTTTACTTTTGCAGTTTTATGTTTTGCAGGTGCAGCATCTTCTGATGAAAGATAGCCTTGCGCAAATACTGATGATGATAAAAATGCAACCATTGCCATTAATAACGTTAAACGTTTAAACATGATTTCTCCTTTCCTAAAATAAAAACGGTATTTTACACCGTACAATCTAAAACTTTTCTGCAAATATACAAGTACTCATAAATATGTTTTTTATGCAGGCGATTATGATACGCTTTGAACCGTAAATGCGGCGTTTTGACATAAGAACACACTCCGTAGTGACGTAGCATTTTCAACACGTTTTTAGGCTCAATTAACCCTTCATCGTTGTAGCTTAAAACAATCCATTCAAAACGTGCTTTTTGAACAATATCTTCCAACGCAAAAAGGGCTGTGCTACTTTTACAATAAAGCGAACTTTCATACGCTCTCACACCCGTTTTTCCTTTGGGAATAAATGAATCATACCGTGCTATCGTGTTTAAAATATGATAATTGGCTCCGTATTGGCGTCGATTGTAAGGTGGGTCTAGGTAGAGAATATCGCCTTTAAGCTTTGAGATGAGCCCATTGGCATCTTCGCAAAAAACCTGATGGGGTGCTGTAAAGCTGGGCAGGGTAAGGCTCGTTTGTAATTGCAGTTTTTCACACGCCAAAGGCTTGAGATGTTTCAGATACGCACTGTAAATGGAAGCGGTATTGGCGACTTTATCAGCACTGTGCAGCAGGGAAGCTAAGAGATAATAATAGAGCGGTTCATCTTCCTTATATACCTCAATACCTTGACGCACGGCATCGATTTTTTGGCCATTTTCATCACTAAAATAGTTACGTCCGCTTCCGCTCCCCAAGCAGTAGTGTTCGTACATAAGCCCTTTTTGCAACGCAAGCGCATTGAGCGAGGCCGTGATTGTATCTATGTCCTGAAATAACGGTGGTTTAAGCATTGCGCGGTTCAGCACATAGCTGTAAAATTCCGCATCATTACTCAAAACGGTATACCCTTTTTGGGCATAGTGGTTTCCGACACACCCACTTCCTGCAAACAGATCGCAAAAAATTTTTGAGGGTGCATTTTTTTTGATCATTGCCGATATGGTGGATTCAATAAAAGGAAGAAGTTTTGCTTTTGAGCCGATGTAATTCATCTTTTTCCTCAAAATGAACCAAAATTTTTCATATCATAGCAAAAGTGAACACTTTTTGCTTAGAATTAAATGAGAATTTTCAAAAGGATACACCATGCATTTTTTAGTCGTTGACGATAGTTCAACTATGCGTAGAATTTTATGTAATACCATCGGAAGCATTGGCTATGAGACAACCGCTGCAGAAGATGGTTTGGATGCGCTCGCAAAACTTAAAGAGCGTAAATTCGATGCCATTATGACCGACTGGAATATGCCTAAAATGGATGGATTACAACTGGTGCGAACCATTCGCGCGATGGAAGAGTATAAACATACGCCTATCATCATGGTAACGACAGAGGGTGGCAAACACGAAGTCATTACAGCAATTAAAGAGGGTGTCAATAACTACATTGTCAAACCTTTCACTGCCTATGTCCTTCGTGAAAAGCTCAAAGAGATCGTCTAAAATTCGCTCTCTTTTGCTCCTTCGAGCAAAAGAGACCTCGATCTATGCATCTTTACATGTAAGATAATTTCGCCACCCACCAAGAGCACTGATCTCCTGCGCACCTTTGAGCGCATCACCTTCACACAAAAAGCCATACACGCTACTTCCATCCTCTAACACAACCGTACCAATGCACAGAGGCGAAGCAATCTGCACCATAAACGCTCCAAAGTTTTCAAGCGGCATCTGCCACACTTCAAGCTCCAACGCGTAAGGACTCGAAGCATCTTTGAGCATCCCTGGACGTGGAGGATTTTTTTCGGGAACATTAAAGAGACGATACCCCACCGCGGTTTTACACGCTTTAAGAAACGTCGCATTTAAGTTTAAAAGCTGATGATTCAGAGGTAACCCCTCCATGTGCGCTCCGCAAACGCCAATTTCGATCATTTTTGACATGCTAACTCCTTCATGTATATTTCTCCCATTGCAAGGAGCTTCGTATCTTCAAACGCATCGGCAAAGATCGTAATGCCAAAGGGAAGTCCATTCTTTCGCTCTCCCGCTGGCAAGGCAAGGGCGGAGAGATCGAGCAGGTTCATAAAATTGGTGTAGTAGCCAAGATTGGTATTGAGTTCAATCGGATTGTTTTCAACCTCTTCGATGGTGTAGATCGTTCCCGTTGTGGGTGTTAGCATAAAATCCACCCCTTTTAAGCACTGTTCGGCTTCCCGTCTGTACGCTTTTAAGGCGTACTCCGCTTCAAAGTAGTCACTCGCACTTTTATGCTCCCCTTGCGCGATGATGGTGCGCGTTACCTCTAAAAAACTTTTCGGAGATTTTTGAAAAAGCGCTTTCGTTGCGACGTAACGCTCCGCCACCCAAGGGCCACTGTAAAGCAGCGTAGCAGCGTTTAAAAATGGGCTGAAATCGATCTCTTCGACCACTGCTCCCACTTGAATAAAACGCGCTACGGCTGCTTCAAAAAGCGTTTGTGCCTCAGCATCGCCAAAAAATTGAAGATCACTTTTTCGTGGAATCCCAATTCTAAGAGGTTTTTCTAGCGTCTTGGTCTGTATGGGCATCGTCCTTGCATAGACATCTTCGCTATCAAATGATGCCATAATGGCAAAAAGTGTTTTGGCATCCTCGCATGTCTTGGTAAAGAGCGAGACACAATCCAAACTACGGCATGCGGGAACAACACCAGAAGTGCTAAAAACCCCTTTGGTCGGCTTCACGCCAATGAGATTGTTAAACGCCGCAGGAACTCTGCCTGAGCCTGCTGTATCCGTCCCCAAAGAAAAGGTGACGAGCTCTAATGCAACACTCACCGCACTTCCCGCACTCGACCCTCCTGAGATATACTCAGGGTTAATGCTGTTTTGGCAGATGCCATAAGGAGAGCGCGTTCCCACAAGCCCTGTAGCAAACTGATCGAGATTGGTCTTGCCCATGGGAATGGCTCCCGCTTCAATCAAGCGCTCCACCACATAGGCTGAACGCTCTGGCACGTAAGTAAAATCAGGACATGCTGCGGTGGTGGGAATGCCTGCTAAATCAATGTTATCTTTAATCGCAAAGGGAATGCCATAAAGCGGTAACTCTTCGATTTTAGCACCCTCAAGTCGCTTCAAATAAGGCTCTAGCTCCGCATCATTCAGGGTACAAATCCAAATCGGATTGTTTACATGTAAAGCCATTTTAGCTTTGAGTTCTGCCACAAGCGCGCGAGGGGTGAGTGTTCCCTTTTGGTACGCTTGGCGTAAGGTTTGAATGGTCATTGTTACTCCTTTACCGTAATGGCGAATAGCAGTTTGCCCGCATGAATGTTCTCGCCTTCATAGCACAAAACCTTTGAAATGACACCGCTCTCTGGCGCTTCAATGCTCACTTCCATCTTCATCGACTCCGCAATCGCAAGCACATCGCCCTCTTTGACGCTGTCGCCTACTTTTGCCAAGACTTTCCAGAGATTGCCTTGCACAGGTGCATCGACGGCTTCGGCATTGCCAATATCCACACGTTCATCCTCTTCGCTCTCGTCACTGTTGGAGCTAGAGTTAAAATTTGCCAACCCTGTGCGTTCCCACATCAAACGCTCCTCTTCAAAAGCGCTTCGTTGCGTGGTCGTAAAACGATCGATACTCGCTTCGTTTTCGCCTAAAAATCCCTTGTAGGCTTTGAGGCTAAAGGTCGTCTCTTCCACTTTGAGCTTGAGTTTACCTTTGGGGAAATCTTCACGCATCTGTGTGAGTTCCTCATGGCTCACTTCGTAAAAGCGAATCTGGTCAAAAAAGCGCAACAACCACGGTTTGCCTTCGCAAAAATCCTCGCTTTGGCGGTATTTATTCCACATCTGCACGGTTCGCCCCACAAACTGATAGCCCCCAGGCCCTTCCATGCCATAGACACACATATACGCCCCACCGATACCGACGGCATTTTCAGGCGTCCATGTTCGCGCGGGGTTGTATTTGGTCGTGACAAGTCGATGCCTTGGATCAAGCGGTGTCGCTACAGGTGCTCCCAAGTAAACATCGCCCAGTCCCATGACCAAATAGCTTGCATCAAAGACGATTTTTTTCACATCATCAATAGAATCAAGTCCATTGATACGACGGATAAATTCGATATTGCTCGGGCACCACGGAGCGTCGGGTCGGACGATTTTCATGTATTTTTCGATTGCTACACGGGTCTGTTCATCGTCCCACGAAAGCGGTAAATGCACAATGCGCGCAGGTACCTCAATGTCATCAATCGAAGGCAATGTCAGCTCAATGGTTTTGATCTGCTCCATCAACACCTCACGTTTGCAAACACGTGGGTCAAAATGTAACTGCAATGAACGAATCCCCGGTGTCACGTCGATCATCCCTGTAATCGTCGCTTTTTTAATCGCTTCCATGAGCACATGCACTCGAAAACGAAGCGCGATGTCCAGTTGCATAATGCCGTATTCGATAAGAAGATAGCTATCGCCCGATTGACGAAACGTGATGCTTGGAAGATCATTTTTGCCCTCATCGTGGTATAAAATCGCTTCTCCCAAAACTTCTTTTGTACCAAGATAAGCGCTCTCATCAAAAGGTTCTAACGCAGCGATCGCCTTCTCTTGGGCTTCAAGCATCTGCATCGCACGTTCATGACTGAGTGGCACAAAACGGACACGATCGCCTGCTTTGAGTTGCCCTACTTTCCACAGCTCACTGCTGACAATCGTGACAGGGCAGACAAACCCTCCCAGACTCGGACCATCAGGCCCTAGGATGACGGGCATATCGCCCGTAAAGTCAATCGCACCAATGGCATATGCGTTGTCGTGAATATTGGAAGGATGTAACCCTGCCTCACCCCCATCCGTGCGCGCCCACTCTGGTTTGGGGCCGATGAGTCGCACGCCCGTTCGGTTTGAGTTGTAGTGCACTTCCCACGACGCTTCCATAAACGTCTTAATGTCTTCTGGCGTAAAAAACTCCGGTGCGCCATGCGGGCCATAGAGTACGCCAATTTCCCACTCATGGCGTGGAAACGCTTTAGGAGCAAAGGCTTTGGAAGGCACGGTGTTATCGCACATTTGGCTTACATGTAAAACATCGCCGCTGATAAGCATACGCCCTGCATGACCTCCAAATTTCCCCAGTGTAAAGGTCGAACGACTGCCCAAATACTCTGGCACATCAATGCCTCCACGTACCGCTAAGTAGGTGCGAAAACCTTCATGATGCACTTTTTTGAGTTTTAAGATACTGCCTGCTGGAATCGTAATCGCTTCATTCATTCCAATTTTCTTACCATCTAAAAATGCTTCGATACTCGCGCCACACAGCGCAATCACACTCTCTTGATTAAACTTCAGCGTGGGCCCGGTAATCGCCATCTCCAACCCAGAAGCACGGCTCTCATTGCCCACCAACGCATTGGCATAGCGAAAACTGAGGCTATCAAAAGGGCCACTCGGTGGCACACCCACATCCCAATACCCCACACGTCCGGGGTAATCTTGAATGCTCGTCTGCGTTCCGGGTCGAAGCACATCAATGCTTTGCGGCACAAAGGAGAAACGGGAGAGTGATTTGGTCGTGTGCGTTGCATTTCTAAAAAAGTCACTTTTGACAATCGCACCCAAATAGCGCAAATTGGTCTCAATGCCATCAATGCGTGTCTTCTCAATCGCCTCATCCATCTTAGCCAGTGCGTCTTCTCTTGAGTCTGCTTTAACGATGAGTTTGGCAATCATCGGATCGTAAAACGACGAGACATGAAGCCCCGTCTCGATGAAGCTATCCACACGAATGTTGGGTGCAAAACGGACATGATGCAACACGCCGGAGCTGGGTTGAAAGTTTTTGAGCGGATCTTCGGCATAGACGCGTACTTGTATTGCATGCCCTTTGGGCGTATGTTTGTAGTCATAAAGCGCTTCATGGCTTCCATAGGCTTGGCGCACCATCCACTCGACCAAATCCACGCCACTCACCTCTTCGGTCACGCCATGTTCCACTTGCAAACGCGTATTCACCTCTAGGAAATAAAACGCATCGCTCGTCGTGTCGTAAACAAACTCCACCGTTCCTGCAGAGAGATAATTCACACATGAAGCGAGTTTTTTGGAAGCCTCAAACAGTGCTTCACGGGTGATATCACTCAAATGCGCGGCAGGTGTCTCTTCGATCACTTTTTGGTTACGGCGCTGAATGGAGCAGTCACGCTCGCCGAGTGTTGCCACATACCCTTTGCCATCGCCAAAAATCTGTACCTCAATGTGACGTGCATGTTCAACGTATTTTTCTAAAAAGAGTCCGCTGTTGGAGAAGTTGTTTTCACTGAGGCGTTTGACCGAAGCGTACGCGCCCTCAAGCGAGTGTGCATCATAGCAGAGTTGCATTCCGATGCCACCACCTCCTGCCGTACTTTTCAGCATCACAGGATACCCGATGCTCTGCGCCTTTTCCAACGCCTCTTCCAAACTTGCCAATAGCCCCGAGCCGGGAAGCAGAGGCACATGATTAGTTTGCGCCAAAGCGCGCGCCGTGTGTTTGAGACCAAAAGCCTCGATATGCTCAGCCCTAGGACCTATAAACACAATGCCTTTGGTCTCACACGCCCTCGCGAACGCGGCATTTTCACTTAAAAATCCGTACCCTGGATGAATCGCTTCGGCTTTACATGTAAACGCGATTTCCAAAATCTTTTGGGTATCCAAATAGCTCTCACTCGCCACACCTTCCCCTATCCAATACGCCTCATCGGCAAGGCTTACATGTAAAGAGTCTCTGTCAGCTGTTGTGTAAAGTGCCACGGAGCGTATGCCCATTTTTGTGAGGGTTTTGATGATGCGACACGCGATTTCGCCACGGTTGGCGATTAAAATTTTTGTAAACATAAAAGTTCCTTCATCCGAATAATCTGTGGGCCGTCCCACATGCGATACTCTTTAAAGTCGTCTCTAAAGAGGAAAAAAACGCTAATTATCCCAGATAAGAATCTGAATCGGTGTGGGGTTAAACCCATTGCACGGGTTGTTGAGTTGCGGGCAGTTGGAGATGAGTACCAGTGTGTCCATATGCGCTTTCATCTGCACAAAATCGCCCTCATGAGAGATGCCATCCACAATCGCCAAATGCCCATCTTCTTCCACCGGAACGTTCATAAAAAAGTTGATGTTGTTGGTTAAGTCTCGCGGACTCATCTCCAACTCACCGACCGCGTAGAGGTAGTTGTCACGGCAACTGTGCATGTATTTTTTGTCATGCCCAAAACGAACCGTGTTACTCTCAGCGCTGCAATGACCGCCAAGCGTGTCGTGATTGCCGCAGGTATCGTGGGTGACTTCCAGCATCACGTTATCATCGCTCGAGAGGAGTTTTGTTCCGGTCGTGATAAAAATACTGCCTTGTTCACGAATCGTATCGCTCGCACTGTAACGCTCTTCGTGGTTGTTGGCGTTGTAAAAAAGGGTATCGACCGCTTGGCATCCTTTTAAATCCACAATGCGAATACTCTGCCCTTTTTTCACCACATGGTACCACGGCACGCCCGCACTGACACGTTCATTGTAAATTGCTGTTGTCTCTTCCATTGTCTTCTCCTTAGGCAAAATAACGCGCATTGTTTTCAAAACCGCGTTTGGCTTCTTCACTAAACGTGATATCCTCATTCGCTGAACGCTCAAAAATTGTGACCTCAACATCGCTTGGGTTATACGCCCCTTTTTCCATCACATGCGGTGTATTTGAAAGCACTAAAAGGATGTTCATCTCCGCTCGAAGCTCGATAAAATCGCCAGATTTAGGTCTTTTCTCGCTCAAAAGCAATTTGCTTCCCTCTGCCACATCGACTTTACGAAAAAGATTGAGACACTGCACGATGTCACGTTTTCCCATGCCGTATTTGCCAAGTTCCACCAAAAAGTTCTCCCGATCACTTTTAAAGTAACGGTTGCGCATCTGCTCATAACTGCCACTGCCAAAGTTTTGCTCGATAATGCGAGGATTGCTCATACCTGCAAGCGTGTCAATCAAACCACCTGTGGTATCTTCCGTGATGGAAAAAAGCACATGCCCCAGCTCGGAGAAGAGCACTTTACCTTTGCCTAAAAAGGCGTTCCATTGAATTTTCACCGTATCGGCAGAGTTGTAACGTTCCGCCGTGTTGTCGGCATTGTAAAACAGAGCACTTAGGCTTGCTTTATCATCCAGTGCGCTTAAACGAATGGTTTGCCCTCGTTTGATGAGCTTCGACCATTTTCCGCCACCTGTGATTACTTCACTCAGTACAATTTTTTCTTCTATCATTTTTCTTCCTTTACTGTCTCACGTGATAGTGGAATATCATACGTGATCTTTGCCCCAAACGCATTAGGCGCTTGTGGGTCATTGCGTACTTTATCAAATACCAAAAGTCTGGTGCCGAGGTAAAATCCCTCGTGCAAATCATGCGTTACCATCACCACGGTGAGGTTATTTTTCTTCCATAAGTCCAAAATCAACGCGTGCATATCGGCACGAATGCCTGGATCGAGTGCTCCAAAAGGCTCATCCAAAAGCAGCAGTTTTGGTTTTTTTACCAACGACTGCGCGATGGAAAGACGTTGTTGCATCCCTCCCGATAACGCTGAAGGATACTGGTGCAACACATCGCCTAAGCCCACGGCTTCAAGCATTGCGGTAGCTTCTTGTTTGGCTCGTTTTTTAGCGCTTCCAAAGAGTTTGCCTAAAAAGCGCGATTCACCCAGTTCGATACCCAGCATCACATTTTCCAACACCGTGAGGTGCGAAAAAAGTGAATAGCGCTGAAACACGATGCCACGCTCCACACTGGGTTCTTTGGGAAAGGGTTTCCCTTCAAATAAAAAGACCCCTTTACTTGGGCTCTCTTCGCCGAGTAACATGCGCAAAAAGGTGCTCTTTCCGCAACCCGAAGGCCCCACAAGCGTGCAAAATTCACCCGCTTCGATGCTAAGGGAAAGATTCTCAAGCACCACATTGGCCCCATAGGTTTTCCAGAGGTGTTTAATCTCAATCAAACTCATGCTCTCTCCTTTGTGTCATACCATGGAAAGAGTTTACATGTAAACTTTTTGAGCAAGAAATCTGCCAAAAAAGCAAGCAAGGTTATCCAGACCACATAAGGTAAAATAAGATCCATCGCCAAATAACGGCGCACCAAAAAGATGCGGTATCCTAACCCTTCGGTTGCGGCAATCGCTTCAGCGGAGATGAGAAAAATCCACGCGGTGCCTAAGGTCAAGCGCACGGAGTCCAAAAGCCTTGGTAACATCTGCGGCAATATGATGCGAATCACCAACGTCCATGTGCTCGCCCCCAACGTTTGGGCTTTAATGAGTTGCTCGCGTGAAAACTCCTCAACCCTTTGTTGCAAATCACGCACAATCAAGGGCGTTACACCAATGACAATGAGCGCCACTTTTGCCACTTCGCCCATACCAAAGACGATAAAGAGTATGGGCAAAATAGCGATGGGCGGCACCATCGAAAAGGCGGCAACAAACGGTGAAAGCCCTGAACGCACCAATGGAATTAGTCCCAAAGGAATGCCAAGCGCCAGACCTAAAAGTGCACTGATAAGCACACCAAGCCCCAAACGACTGAGTGAGGAGAGTGTATCTTGAAGAAACAATATCTCTCCAGAACGCTTACTAGGAGTCAGTGCCGATTTTTCCATCGTTTGAACGATCTGCGAAAACGATGGTAAAAGTTTGTCGTCAGGATTTTCCGCTAACCTCGCATGAGAGGCAAACAGGTACAAAATCCCGATCAATATAAAAGGAAGCACTCCCATCCAAAGCGCATTCGCTCGTGAGGGTCGGTGGTTTATCAATCGCTTCATAGTAGTAACCTCTTTGTTTTACAATGTGCCTTCACTTGCCATTTTCATATAGGTGTCGATAAAGCGTAATTTGACATTGCTTTGATTGCCATAGGTTTTACCGTTTGGAAACTGCATGCCTACAAATTCCGCATTTTTAGCGCCATCGCCTAAGATGCCATGATCAAATGAGAATTGACTCACTTTTTGCATCGTTTTAGGAAGAGCGTCACTATCGGTAAATTTTACCGCAGCGCTGGCATCGTGGAAAAGCATCGTTGTTTTAAGTTGTGCGTTAAACCCAGCGAGGTCTGTTCCAGACGCTGCTGCCATCGCTTTAAGAGCGCCCTCATCGCCTTTTTTCACGAGAGCCATCACTTCATACCACGCACCTGTGAGCGCTTTTGCTAGTTTGGGGTTCTCTTCAATCGTTTTAGTGTTCATGACTAACATATCGATGATTTCACCGGGAATTTTACTGGAGTCAAAAACCATAGAGGCATTTTTCATCCCTGCAATTTCGCTGAGTTGTGGATTCCATGCAACCAAAGCGTTCACATCTTTAGAGCTAAAAGCCGCGACAATGTCTGCATCAGACGTGTTAATGACTTTGATGTCTTTTTCTTTAAGCCCGACACTTTCAAGTCCACGTGCTAAGAGGTAGTGAGAAACAGAGAGTTCGACCAAGTTGACACTTTGACCTTTGATGTCGGAGAGTTTTTTCTTATTTTTGAGGATGATACCATCGTTGCCGTTGGAAAAATCACCCACGATCAGTGCAGTTGAGTCCACGCCACCTGCTGCGGGGATGGTGAGTGCGTCCATGTTGGTCATCACACAGCCATCAAATTTACCTGCGGTGTATTGATTGATCGATTCTACATAGTCATTGACTTGAACCATCTCGATTTGGATGCCGTATTTTTTGGCCCATTTGTCGATAATGCCTGTTTGCTGCGCATAATCCCAAGGCATCCAGCCGACATAAATCGTCCATGCCACTTGAAACTTCTCTTTGGTCTCTGCCAATAAAGAGGTCGCCATAACAGTAGAAGCCAACGTAGTGGCAACAAAAAGCTTGAGGGTTGAGTGTAAGAAAGACTTCATGGAAGACTCCTGAGTAGATGGGATAAACATGCCAGGAGGTGAAAACCTCCCGGGCTTTTATCCCTCCGTGAACCTCTACTCAAGAGGCGATAGCTCTCGGACCAGTCGCAGAATCTGCCGGAACCCTAGCTATCTTTGTGTGTGTTTGCGTCGAGGCTTTCGCCCCATGACATGTTTTCTAGCATAAGTATAACCAACACTTGTATCAAAAAGAAGAGGCTAAATGATTAAAAAATAGGCAATACTCTGAGCCTATTTTACATGTAACGTATGTGGGGAAAAATGAATCGAAAAGTGATTTTGCCCTTCGACATGTAAATAACCAAGCTCAAACCCATGCTTTGCAATAATCGCATTGGCGATGTAAAGGCCAAGCCCCAAACCACTGCTTGCCCCTTCTACGGTGCGGTTAAAGGCACGTGAAAAGTCCAAACGCTCTTTAGGAATTTTTTCGCCATAACTGCAAATGCTAATGCTATCGCTGCACATATCAACTTCAACCCCATCACTGGAGTGTTTGAGTGCATTGTCCAGCAGATTTTTAATCGCCGTAGCAAAAAGCTCAAAGTCAACGCTTACCAAAGGAGCCATCTCTTGGGGGGCAATATGGATTCGTTTGGTATCACTTAACAGAAGCAAGTCCATCGCATGGTCGAGGACATCAACCAAACGGTACTCTTTGGCTTCGAGTATCCACTCATTGGAGCTGAGCTTTTCCACTTTGACCATCTCCCCCAGTAAGGTTTCGAGGCGCTCAAAAATACGCTCAAGTTGGGGTTGTTGTTTAATGTTATCAAGCGAAGTGGAGAGAATCTTCCCTTTCATAATCGGCGTCTTAAGCTCATGCAAAATATTGCGTAAAAAGAGCGTTCGAGCCTCTTTTAGCAGATGAATTTTCTCCATTGCCACGTTAAATTCAGAGGCAATTTCACCCAGTTCATCTTCGCTATCCACCGCAATAGCTTGAAATTTTTTAGTATCTCCAAAGGTGCGAATCGCGCTTTTAAGGTTGCGAAGGCGTAAGAGTTTGCGTAAAACCAAACTAAAAAAGAGCACCAAAAGAACATTGGTAATTCCCCCTAAAATCCAGAGCCGATACAAAGAGACCTCTTCGATATTTTCCAAAAGCGGTGGTTCAGCCATTCTTTTCATATGGGGTGGAGGTGGAAATCCTGAATCGGATCGCATAAACGAGGGTGGTGGAGGTGGAGGCGGCGGTCTTCTGGAAACAAAATAGAGCTTTTTCTCATACAAAATCATATCGGAAAAGGGATCTTCTAAAAGCTTCAATCCGTCATTGACTAAAACGCTTTTATCGTGAGTGCTTATGCGAATCCCTAATTTCAGTAGCATGCCTTCGGGGTCTGATTCATTATGATGGAGCATCTTCATTGCCATCATAAAACGTTGAAATGTAAAAAATTGAAGGTCGCTTATCTGCCTTTTTGATTCGATTACAAAGGCAATGTTAATCACCACTAACGTGAGGGCGAAAAAGACAGAAACGAGTGTAACAATCGATATTTTACGCATTAACAAATTTATAACCAACGCCACGAACGGAGAGAATAAAATGAGGTTTTTTAGGATTGTCTCCAATCTTTTGGCGAATCCGCCCCATAATCACATCGATACTTTTAAGGCTACTTTCGTATTTGATAGAACCAATATTGAGTAAAAGCTCTTCTCTGGAGATGACAAAACCCTCTTTTTTAAGCATATAAGAGACGATATCGTACTCCGCCATCGTGAGTCGTACCTCATTTTGACCGCGTTTAATTAAATGACGCTCTTCGTCAATATGAAAATTATGATAAGGCGTTTCATTGGATGGTGAGCCTCTTCGTAAAATGGCTCTTAGCCTGTATGCGAGCTCTCTAGGATCGTAGGGTTTGGGTAAAAAGTCATCCGCTCCACGCTCAAAGCCCATCACTTTATCGCTCATGTCTGACCGAGCCGAAGAGATAATAATGGGAAGTGTTGGAATCGAAGAATGAACAATACGGCAAATCTCTAATCCATCAATTTGAGGCAAAGAGAGATCAAGCACAAGTGCATCAAAGGTATCGTATTGAAGTGCGGTTAACCCATCTAAAGGTGTAAACGCAAGAATGGTTTCTATCTCCTCTTTGAGAAGAGATTCTTGAAGGAGTTGTGCGAGTTCAACATCATCTTCGATCATTAAAATTTTAATCATATTCTGATTATAACGAAGATAAAGTAAACGGAAAGTAACAAAACCACGCTTTGCTTAGAGCGTGGTTCAAGGCTTAAGCGCTAAAGCTAACAGACGTGCCAGAGAGTGTATTTTGAGTGGCGTAATTCGAGATGATTTGCGCTAAAAGTGCTTTCATCAAGGTATTGTCGTCAGTCTTAGATGTTGCATTACTTGCAACACCCATACTTTCAGCTTTCGTTGTATCTTTATAGGCTCTTGCCTCATCAGAGGTCACTTTACCATCACTATTGGTATCGGCATCATCAAAGTTCTGAGCCAATGTTTCAAAGAGTGAAGCAAGTTTGCTATCGGTCGATGAAGTCGAACTCGCCATAGCGGTAAGCTCATCTTTCGTATAGCCCGTATCTTCTTCATTAGAGGAAGAGGACGGTGGCGGAGGAGGTGGGGGCATACTTCCTGACGCCGCAATATTGCTTGCATCTGTTGTTCCACTGCTCATCTCTTGAGATGAACGCTGATACGCCATAGCTTCGGCTGAAGTTACTTTACCATCACCATTGGCATCGGCTGCTGAAAAATTTTCAACCACGGATGACAACAAGGAAGCAAGGTTACTATCCGTTGATGAAGTCTCATTCGCCATAGCGGTAAGCTCATCTTTGGTATACCCTTTATCTTCTTTACTGCGTGATGACGACGACGGAAGTGGGGGCATACTTCCATTCGCTGCGGTAGCCTCTGCTGATAACGCAGATGTGAATTCATCTGTGCTTATCTTGCCGTCTCCATTACTATCAAGAGCTTTAAAAGCATTATTAATAGCGCTTTCATCACTACTGCTTGAAAGTTCAAGAGCGGCACTGCTAAATTCAGCACTGTCCACAGAACCACTCGAATCACTATCCATAGAAGTAAGCAACGCTTCTGCAAATTGTGAAACTAACGAGCGACTACTGCTGGTACTGCTGCCATACGTTGCGCCTAAAGACGTTCCGTAGAGAGAATTTGAATTTATATTCATATTCTCCTCCTTTGTTTGGCTTGGGAATTTCCCAGTAGCAATCCTAACGCTAAAGCGGTAAACGGTGGGTAACAATGTAAAATTTTTACATGTAACGATTCTTGTGCTACGTAAACACAAGAATCATCGTTTTAAAAGGTGTATTTCATGGAGAGTGTTACGGTGCGTGGATCGCCATAAATCATTTGCGTACCGTAGTCAATGTTGGAGTAGTACTCTTTATCAAAGAGGTTATCAATATTGAGTTGCGCAGACAGGGCTTTGGTCATTTGATACTTCGCCATCACATCGACTAAGAAAATATCACCTTGGGTGAGTTTCGTCGCATTTCCAAAGGGATCATTGGTTGATTCATAAAATTCGCTTTGCCAACTGAGCACCGTACCCAAGGTTAACGCTCCCAATTTGTAGGTCGTACCCAGTTTTGCCTCTTTGCGTGGATGCGTTGTAATGACATCTACCATGTTGGCATCTTTGGCACGAAACTGTGACCAACCCGCAGAGACGTTCCATGCAGAGGTGATAGCACCCGAAACATCGACTTCATACCCTTTACTCACAACACCTTTAGAGCCATAATAGGCTTGATCGGTCGTTCCAACAATAAAATTAGAGCCATCCGCTGTAGCAACATTGTCTTGCTCAATTCTAAATATTGCAAGAGCCGCGTTGAGTTTTCCTCCAAAATATTCACCTTTGATGCCCGCTTCATAGCTCGCTCCCTCTTTTGGATCAAGGTAGTTACCACTTTTATCGCGAAAATCTTGCGGTTTAAAGATGTCCGTATAACTTGCATAAACGGAGTGTGCTTCGTCTAAATCGTAAATAATGCCCGCATAGGGAGTAAGAACATGGTTATGCTCATAACTGTAATCACTCAGCTTGTTCTCATACTCCCAGTTACTCACACGACTCCCTAGAATCAGTTTAAGATCATCACTAAGAGCAATGCGGCTGGCAAGGTAAGCGCCTAATTGCTTGGTTAGCGTATCGGCCGTCTTTTGATAATCAGACCAACCCGGCTCTGGAATAGCACCATTCCAACTGAAAACACTTTGTGTTGTCAGAGAACTGAGTGGATTACCTGTATGGGAGATGCTATCTTCTTGGTTGTACGAAAGCCCTACAAGTAGTTCATGCTTCAGCCCAGCGACTTCTAAAGGTATGGAGGTATAAAGATCAATCGTATCTTGCGTATTTTCGGTCAAATACTTACCCGCGTAAACAGAATTGAGCCCTAATCCCGTGGTATGGTCAGGAAATTGATAATAACCAACCAGCGCAATTTTGGAGTCGGATTCAAATTCTAAGTGGGTGTAATTGGCTTTAAGTTTGATATCGTTGGCAAACGTATGATCAACGCCTGTAAACATTGTTTTGGTTTCGGTATTCCAATAGGTCCACTTCGGTGTAAACGAAGCCGACGCACCAAAGTCTGTTCGCGTGCCATCGCTAAACCATGCAGGAACACCACCCCACGTACTACCATCAGCACTGTTCTTTTGATAACTGGCTCCGGCATAAAAGAGTGTATTATCGCCTATATCAGCATCCACGATGCCATAAACGACTTCGGTTTCTTTATGGTAAAAATCTCTAAAAGAGTCTTTATCCTCTTTACTGACAACCATGCGAGCGCGCACACTTCCTGATTCATTCACACCGGATTGGACATCAACCGTGCCTCGGTAAGTGTCCCAACTGCCCGCTTTGGCAGTCACAGACCCTGTTGCCTCTTTGGAAGTTGCATGTTTTCGCATAAAATTGATACTTGCCGCTGGCTCACCCGCGCCACTCATCAAACCATTCGCCCCTCTCACCACTTCCACACGATCAAACATGACTAAATCTTGCTGAATATCGCCGCTATAATAGGTGGGCATCCCATCAATTTGGTAGTAATCTACCTCAAAACCTCGCATGGTAATATACGTTCGTTCGGTATCCCATACCGGCGCATTAAAGCCTGCAATGGAGTTCACCACATCGGCAAACGACTCTAAATTTTGATCTTCAATTTGCTGATGTGTGACGACCACAACGGATTGAGGGGTATCACGTAAGGAGAGATTGAGTTTGGTGGCGGTATTTGTTTGAGACGTTGTATAAGATTCTGTGCCTTCTGTGGTTGCTTGTGCAGCATGAATCGTAATCGCATCCAAGGCAACATTAGAATTTTTTGCTCTAATGATGATTGTATTATTTTCAATCATCGCTTCAAGTCCACTTTCGAGTAAAACCTTATCGAGTGCATTTTTAACACCCTCAATGTTATGGATCGTAGGCGCCATTTTCCCCTTGAGGAGGTTTCCATCGGCTAGGTATGGCATGTGAGATTGGTTTGCTATCTGTTTGATAGCTTCTTCTAAACTTTGTTTCTCTAAGCTATAGCTTTCATTCGCATATAAACTTGAAAACAAGGCTAAACATAACGCTACTTTTGAATATCGACTGCCCATCATTTTATATCCTGTTTTTAATTTTGAGAACTATTCTCTAAATTATAAGACGCAATCCCTTCTCAAAAGTGGATATAAAATCTCAAAAAATTTACTGCTTTTGATAAATAAAGAGGGTATCACCCTTTTTATCGACTTTAAGCGCATAGATTTTGGTCAGCGCACGTAAAAATTTATCGACTTCCCCTATGGCAAACGAGCCCGAGATAGAGAAATTTTGCACCTCTTTTTGAATGGAAACATTCAAATCTTGGTAGTGGCTAAATTCATCCAACGCATGGTGCAACGTCTCATCGTGGAAAACAAGAATGCCCTCTTTCCACAAGGCAATATTTTCGATGGGTATAGTGTGAAGGCTCATTTGATTATTTTGCGTATTGAAAGAGAGTTTTTTCCCTTGGGTGAGTGTTGCAAGGGGCTCTTTTTCGATTGATTCAACGCTGACAATACCTTCTATCACACTCACGTCTACAATGTTATTGTAATGTTTGACTTCAAAACGTGTACCTAAAACCTCTATTTTTAGTCTTCCCGCGTAAACAACAAAAGGCTTAGTGGGATTTTTTGCCACATCAAACAGGGCTTTCCCCGCTTCTAACGTTACCTCACGTTTTGTGCCTGTGTAACGCATGGTGGCATTGGTCTTAACGTCTAATAGCACACTCGACATATCAGGCAAAGCCACATTCTGCGTTAATGTTTTGGTTTCGTAACGATGCGGTACAAAAAAAGCGACATAGCGTTCACACACGCACAGACACACAAAAAGTAGAAGTGACGCGGCAAGGGCAAGGTATCGGTTGCGTTTAAAACAGGCATCTCTTTTGATCTCTTGATGCACGCTTTGTACCATTTTATCTTTCATGTGAGGCGAAAGAGATCGGTATAACTGCTCCAGTCGTTTCACTTTTTCAAAGGCGTTTTGGTGCGCATCACTTTCATTCAACCACGCCTCAAATGCCACTTTTTGCTCGTGCGTAAAACCATCTTTCATACAGGTGAAAAAATAACTTGCTTGATCTTGAAGGGTTGATTTCATGCTTCATTCCACTCTTTATGTTGGATGTATTCTGTTAGTTTCGTTGTTGCGCTGATGATGTATTTTTGGACACTGTTTAGATGAAGATTGATCATCACAGCGATCTCTTTTTTACTGTACCCTTCGATGACATGTAAAACAAAAACCTGTTTGAGATGTTTGGGCAGCGAATCAAGTGCTTCTAAAAGGAGTTGTTCTTTGACATTTTCTAAGGCGATTTCATCGGGTTGTTCGTGGCGGGGAGAGCAGTAATCTTCTTCTTCGTAAGGAATAAAAGATCTATTTTTATATTTTCGAGATTGGTCGATCACGATATTGCGAGCGACCTTGTATAAAAAGGCTCTCTCATTTTCGATGATCACATCTTTTGATTTTTCAATGGTTTTGGCATACGTCTCTTGTGTAATGTCCATGGCAAGTTCACGATCACCCACCATTTTTTGCACAAAATAGACCAATTCTTTATAATATTTTAACATTGCTCGTTTTCATTAGTTTTGATAGATATTATCAAAACTAATTTTAGAGCTCCCTGAGAAAAGAGACTACGAGTTTACATGTAAAGTATTTTTCACTCCAATTTTTTATCCGAATCGGTATCCAACACCTGAAATAGTAATCAGTAACTGGGGACGATTCGGATCCATTTCGATTTTTTTACGCAGTTGATTGACAAAGACCCGCAGTATTTTAGTATCGCTTTGGTAGCCAACGCCCCAGACATTTTTGAGGATTTGCGCATGGGTTAGCGCTTTGCCACTGTTTTGCATGAAAAATTTTAAAAGGCTAAATTCCAGTGGGGTGAGATGCAACGCTACCTCATTGAGTCTAAATTCTCGTTTTTCAAGGTCAAGTTCGAGCGTACCCACGTTCAGCAGTGGCGTGCTCTCTTTTTTGAGTGCATGCCTGAGTGCGGAGTTGATGCGAGCAACGAGCTCTCCTGTAAAAAAGGGTTTCACCACATAATCATCCGCTCCTAAATTGAGTGAATCTACGATCTCTTGTTCGCCATTTCGTGCCGAGACAATAATAATGGGAATGTTGCTAAACTCGCGAATTTTTCCTACAAAAAGCTTTCCATCACCATCGGGAAGCCCTAAATCTAACAAAATCAGATCAGGATTAAACTGAATCATGTGCGACATACCCTCTTTTTGGCTGCCACACACTTTGAGTAAAAAAGCATGCTCTTCAAGGCTCACTTCAAGAAGCTTTTGGATCTGTTTATCGTCTTCGATGATCAAAATTTTATATTTAGGCTGAGACATTTTCACTCCTCGATGGGGATATTAAACTCAACAATGACACTGTTTTCCACATTTTTCGCCCAAATCGTTCCCTCGTGCGCTTCAACGATTTTTTTGCAGATAAAAAGCCCTAAACCACTGCCATTGATGTCATCGCTAATGCCTTTGATTCTGAAAAACTTTTCAAACACCATTTTGAGATCTTCTTCGCTGATGTGACTGTCTTCATTTAAAACAAAGATGTTACACCTTGCTCCCTCTTTTTGAAACCCTAACGTAATGGCACTTCCGTGTTGCGAGTATTTAATCGCATTTTCCAAAAGATTGACGACCACCCTTTCAATCAAAACGCAATCGGCTTTAAAAATACCCGATTCTTCTTCAATTCTAATGGTGAAATTGCGCTCTTTTAAAATATCTTCAAACTCCCTCGCCGCTTGAGAGAAGATATCTGCAATATCGCACCAATCTTTTTTAAGCACGACTTTATGACTTTCAAACCGTGCAGAATCGAGCAAATTATTCATCAAGCGTTCCATCTTTTTCGCGCTAAAAATGACTTGGGAGATGATAACGCGCTTCTTCTCATCCAGCCATGTCTCATCTGTTTTCAGCATCGAAACCATGCCTAAAATGGAAGCAAGCGGTGTTCGTAGATCATGCGAAATGGATCCATACAGCGCATTTTTGAGCTCTTCACGTGCTAAGGTAATCGCATTTTTACTGTTTTTTTCTGAAAGAGAGATTCGCTCAAACGAGACCGCCATGACACTCGTTACGGAGTCTAAAAACATCTTAAGCTCTGTGGTCATCTCATCTTGTTTGATTTTAAGCCCCAAAGCCCCATACACAATATCACGACTTTGAATGGGGATATAGAGCATGTCCGAAGCCAAAAAGGTATCCGTACCTGCGCCGGCTATTTTGCCATTATCCAAACACCAATCAAGAACAGCTTTTTCGCTCGAAGAGATAAAAATGGCCTCTAGTTTTTCAAACATGGCATCGTGTTTTTTACTGGAAAGTGGGCTTTGAGGATCATAATGTGCATAGAGTTTTGGCATTTCATCACTGTGGCGACGTAAGAAAAAGAAGGTCTCTTTACCGAGTGATTCGGCAATTAAAGGCATCGCAATTTTAATCACCTGCTTCATCTCAGAAACCGCTGTCACCCTACGGCTCAGTTTATAGAGTCGTCTCACCCTCTTCTCTCGCTCGCGTATCACTTCGCCAATGAGCTTCAACTTTTTGGCTTGCGATGCGATCAGATACGCAACAATGAAAAAGATAAAAAAACTCCACAGATGTGAGATATCACTTACGACAAAGGTATAAATAGGGGGGACAAAAAAGTAGTTAAAAAGTCCGACGCCGACAAAGGTAATAAGCATAGACGTTTTCATATCGCCCCTTGAGGCGACAATCAGCACAGGGATAAGAATCAGCAGTGCAACATTGAGAAGTTCTAAATAGTTTCTAAAAACAATACACCCAAACGTGATGATACCCAGCAGCCCCAAACCAAAAAGTGAGTGCCATAACGGCATCTCCTCTTGTTTTTCTTCCGCGATCGCATACGCTTCTAATGCCTGCTCTTTGGTTTTGTTGATGTACGAAATAATGCAAAACTCATCACCCGCATTGAGCAATTCATCGGCAATATCCATACGCCAAAACTTGCCTATAAAGTTTTTTTTGCGTTTTGCCACAACAATGTGTGTTACAAACCGTGCTCTGGCATGTTTTAAAATCTCTTCGCCTACATCTTGTCCCGAGACGGTGTTGACCTCAGCGCCTAATTCTTCGGCTAAACGGATATTTTTAGCCAATTTTTCACGGTTATTGGTTGAAAAATCATCGACATACAGTGCGATCCACTCCGCACTCATCTGCGAAGAGAGCCGCTTGGCATAGCGAATCAAATTGGCAGAAAATTCACTGCCATCGATACACACCATGACCTTTTCAACCGCTTCCCAGCGCTCCAGTTTATTCTCTTTATACAGATCGTAAACGTCTTTGCTCACGCGTCCTGCGGCTTGTTTGAGCGCAATTTCTCGAAGCGCATTGATGTTGCCAAGCTTGAAAAAGTTCATCAGTGCTTTTTCAACGCTTTGAAGTTTATAGATTTTCCCCTCTTTGAGCCGCTCGACCAATTTTTCAGGAGGGATGTCGATGATTTGGATTTTATCGACACGTTCTAAAATGCTATCGGGAACGGTTTCAGTGACCTTCACTCCCGTAATCTGCAAAACTAAATCATTGAGGCTCTCAAGGTGTTGGACATTCATCGTGCTGTACACATCAATGCCATTATCTAAGATTTCTAAAACATCTTGATACCGTTTTTGATGCCTTGATGTGGGAGCATTGCTGTGGGCTAACTCATCAATAAGCACGACATCGGGTTTCGCTTCCAAAATGGCATCGATATCGAGTTCATACAGGGTACTTCCACGATAAACAATCTTCTTAGGGGCAATGGAAGGAATACCTTGTGTTAAACGCTCCGTTTCAACGCGACCATGCATCTCAACGTAACCAAGGAACACACGCTTTCCACTTTTAAGCAACTCTTTGGCGTTGCGAAGCATGGTGTAGGTTTTACCCACACCTGCAAGTGCGCCAAAGAAAAGGGTTAACTCTCCCGTTTCGCGTCTGTTCTTGATCTCTTGAAGAACCAGATCACTCGTTTCTAAGACATCTTCATTCATGTTAAGGATTTAAAACTCCAAAGTTTTTATCTAACGCACGGTTTAAAAGAAGGACATTGACCCTCTCCTCGCCTATAAAACCCAAAAATTTTCGTTCAATGTGCTGATTGACAAGTTCAAGCATTTGAACTTCATCGACATGGCGCTCTTTTGCAATGGTATTCACCTGATAAAGAGCTGCTAATTTTGAGATATGCGGGTCAAGTCCACTGCCTGAGGTCATCACCAAATCACTGGGAATTTCACCCTCACCAAATCTTACATGTAAAGCTTCTTCACTGGCGTCTATTCTATCCAACAAAAGCTTGTTTGTCGGTGCTAAATTACTGCCACTTGAGGAGAGTGCATCGTAGCCATCATCCCCTGCAGCCGAGGGTCTAGCGATAAAATAACCCTCTTTTGAAAAATTTTGCCCGATAAGTTCTGAGCCTATAACAGATCCATTATCTTCCAGTAAAAGTCCTGAGCTCTGGGTTGGAAAAACCCATGCACCTAAATTGGTAACCACCAGAGGATAAACACCTCCCAGTAAAAATGTCATGACTAAAAGTAATTTAATCGATTGAAGTACTGTTTTCATACGTCTACCTTTTACAAAAGATTCAGTGTTGCAAGCAACATATCAAGCAGTTTTATACCCACAAATGGAGCGATAATTCCACCTAAACCATAGATGACTAAGTTTTTCCCCAGCACCACATCTGCACTCAAAGCTTTATACCCAACGCCAGAAATGGCCAGAGGAATCAGTGCGATGATAATCAACGCATTAAAAATAACCGCCGATAAAATCGCACTGTGAGGCGATGAGAGGTGCATGATGTTGAGCACTTCCATCTGAGGAAACGCCACGACAAAAAGAGCGGGAATGATCGCAAAGTACTTCGCAATATCATTGGCTAAACTAAAGGTTGTCAGCGCCCCTCTGGTCATCAAAAGCTCTTTACCCACTTCCACCACTTCGATGAGTTTCGTCGGCGAACTGTCCATATCCACCATATTAGCCGCCTCTTTCGCGGCTTGGGTTCCGCTGTTCATTGCCAGTCCCACATCCGCTTGCGCAAGAGCAGGTGCATCGTTGGTGCCGTCTCCCGTCATCGCAACCGTAAAGCCCTCTTTTTGGTAGTTGCGGATGAGCGCTATTTTCGTATCAGGTGTTGCTTCGGCAACAAAATCATCCACGCCTGCTTCTGCGGCAATGGCGGCAGCCGTAATGGGGTTATCTCCTGTAATCATCACGGTTTTAATGCCCATACCTCTAAACTCGGCAAATTTCTCTTTAATGGAAGGTTTAATGATGTCTTTGAGATGAATCACGCCCAACACCTTGCTTCCCTCGCATACAACCAAAGGTGTGCCGCCTTTTTTACCAATTTGAGCACAAATATCGTGAGCCTCTTTGGAAAACTTTCCACCCGATGCTATGACAAATTTTTCAATGGCATCCACCGCCCCTTTGCGGTACGCCTTACCATCTAGATCAAGCCCGCTCATTCTCGTATAGGCACTAAAAGGGATAAATTGGGCACTTTCAAGATTGGCTGGCTCTTTAACGCCATAATGATTTTGCGCAAACGTAACCGTACTTTTCCCCTCAGGTGTGTCATCACTAAGGGATGTTAACAGTGCGGCGTAGGCAAGCTGATCGAGTTCTTTTATATCAAGAGGGATAAAAACGCTTGCCATACGGTTACCAAAGGTGATCGTACCTGTTTTATCGAGCAATAACACATTCACATCGCCCGCAGCTTCTATCGCTTTACCGCTCATCGCCAACACATTCTTTTTAAGCAATCTGTCCATTCCCGCAATACCGATGGCACTTAAAAGCCCACCAATCGTCGTAGGAATCAAACACACCAGAAGCGCAATCAGTGAGACAACGGAGATATCTGCGTTTACATGTAACGCCATCGGTTTGAGTGTCAATGTCACAACAAGAAAGATAGCGGTCAAGCCCATCAGCAAAATAGAGAGCGCAATTTCATTCGGACTTTTTTGCCTTTTTGCCCCTTCAATGAGGCTAATCATACGATCCAAAAAGGTCTCACCCGGATTTTTGGTGATCTTAATGGTAATCTCATCACTTAAAACAAGCGTACCTCCCGTCACCGAGTTGCGATCTCCGCCTGATTCACGAATGACGGGTGCAGATTCGCCTGTAATGGCACTCTCATCAATGCTCGCAATGCCTTTGATGACTTCACCGTCGCTGGGAATCACTTCACCCGCACTGACAACGACGACATCGCCCACCCTAAGGCTCTCTGAACTGACCTTTCTTAGGCTGCCATCTTCACTTAGCTTATTGGCACTGCCACTTTTTTTACCCGAACGCAGTGCGCTCGCTTGCGCCTTGCCTCTGCCTTCGGCTAATGCTTCTGCAAAATTGGCAAAGAGTACGGTAAAAAAAAGCCACACAAAGACCCAAAATTCAAATCCAAAAAGAGGAATGTTGCCACGACTGCTTTCAAAAATCCATATAAAGCCAGTAATAAATGTACCCAAATAGACCACAAAAATGATCGGATTTTTAAGCTGTTCTTTGGGTGTTAATTTACCAATGCACCCTTTGAGTGCCTCTTGGATAATCGCTTGGTTATAGCTAGAATTAGGTTGTTTTTTCATGTTCATTCCTTAAAAAGAGACGCGCTCAAGCATCATCAAATGCTCAATCACAGGGCCAAGTGCCAGTGAAGGGAAGAACGTAAGTGCTCCCGTTAACAAAATGGTTGCTACCAAAAGGGTGATGAAAAGTGCACTTTGGGTATTGAGTGTGCCTTTGCCAAAAGGAACCACTTTCTTTCTCGCCAAACTTCCTGCAATCGCCAGCATCGGGATAATCACGCCAAAACGCCCCACGAACATACACAAGGCAAGTGCGTAGTTATAGTAAAGTGTATTGCCACTAAGTCCTGCAAAAGCACTGCCATTGTTTCCACTGGCTGAACTGAAGGCATAGAGAACTTGAGAAAGCCCATGCGGCCCTGGGTTGGAGATGGAACTGGTAGCCTCAGGCAGTAAAAGCGATAAGCCCGTAAAAAGAAGAATACATAAGCCTGGAAGCAACACGGCAACCACGGTATAGGTCATCTCTTTGGCTTCAATCTTCTTGCCCATGTACTCAGGGGTTCGACCTATCATCAGCCCTGCGATAAAAACACTTAAAATGACATACGCCATCATGCCGTAAAATCCTGCTCCCACACCACCGATGACAATCTCTCCGAGCATCATCTGCACCATCGTCACCATACCTGCAAGGGGTGTGAGGCTATCGTGCATACCATTGACCGCACCACACGATGCTGCCGTTGTGGCTACCGAGAAAAGAGAGGTTGAGGCAATGCCAAAACGCACCTCTTTACCTTCCATGGCACTCTCTCCAACAATGCCCGAAATTTCAGGATTGCCAAATTTTTCAGAAGCGTAATGCGAGCCTAACATCAACACGAAAAGAACGACCATCGCAATTAAGATGGAACGACCCTCACCGCTTTTTTGACTCATTTTTCCATAGACGAAAAGCAGTGAAATGGGCAAGAAGAGGATGGAAAAGACCTGCACAAAGTTAGACAGAGGCGTTGGGTTTTCAAAAGGGTGCGCTGAGTTGGCATTGAAGAAACCTCCACCATTCGTTCCTAACATCTTAATCGCCTCTTGCGAAGCCACAGGCCCCATTGGAATGCTCTGATTGGCGCCTTCAAGCGTTACGGCACTGATATAAGGAGCAAAGTTTTGAATGACCCCTTGAGAGATCAAGAAGAGCGCATAGACCAAAGAGAGGGGGAGTAAAACGTACAGCGTTACACGTACCATATCGGCCCAAAAATTGCCGATAGACTCGCTCTCCTTAGAGATAATACCTCGCATAAAAGCCACGGCTACGGCAATGCCAGTAGAGGCAGAGAGGAAGTTTTGCACACTGAGCACAAACATCTGAGAGAAATAGCTCATCGTGCTCTCACCACTGTAATTTTGCCAATTGGTATTGGTCACAAAACTTATTGCCGTATTAAACGCTAGCTCAAAGGGAAGTGCGGGTAAACCTTGCGGATTGAGAGGCAAAAGATGTTGTGACAAAAGCACCACCAACACAAGTACGATGCCCGCACCATTAAAGAGCATGAGCGCTAAAGCGTACTTTTTCCAGTTCATCTCTAGGTGTGGATTCATACCACACAAGCGATAAAGACTATTTTCTACCGGTGCGAGAATAGGTGTTAAACTGTTTTTATCGCCCATCGCCACTTTGGTAAAAAACCCACTGTATGCTTTCGCTGCTCCGATGAGCAAGATCAAAAAGCTGATAAAAAGGGTTATATCTGCAACCATTGTTTTCCTTTTTCGTAATTTAGGAAAATTATAGGACAGATAAACGTGGGGAAATATCTTAATTTGGGGCTAAAAGATAAGGATTTTGTTAGGATGTAAAAGAGGAAAAGAGACGACTTCCTCTTTTACATGTAAAGAGTGTGAGAGGCTTAAACGAAAAAGCGCATGACGATCATAGAGATACAACTGTTGATAATACTGATAAGCATCAACAAAGGCCAGTACTTCTTAGGAACATCCGCAACACCAAGGAGTCTTCCCATATATTGCAACTGAGACGCCATCAAAAAGAGAGCTGGCATCAAAATCGTGATATGCGTAGTATCAAGCGTACTTTTGGCAAACAGACTAATCGCGATACCCACACCCGCAGAACACGATAACCACGTTGTAAGAAGCACCGTAATTGCTTCTCCTGGCAGTCCAAACAGTCCCATGGCAGGAGCGAAAAACGTACCGATAACTTTCATAGCACCGGTGATATTCAGAATTTCAGCAATCACGTAGGCCATCAAAACGTTAGGCATCAAGTTATTAATAGCGATATGAAACCCTTTACGCGCGCCAATGACAAAAATATCAAACGGGTTGTTGGTGGTTGGAGTTGTATTATTGCTCATTGGCAAAATCCTTCTTATAGAGCGTATTTAACGTAAAGCGTGCGATGATTGCACCTACAAATTTTAAGACAAACATCAAGACCAAAGGGATTAAAACAGGTACGGTTAACGAAGCAAAAAGGGCTGAGCCGATTGCAAAATAGTTATTGATCATACCCGCTCCCGAGTACTGCCATGCCGCCATAATTACAAGCTCTTTTTTGGTAATTTGCTTTTCATCGTATAACTCTTTGGTAAGGGCTGCACCTGCATCAGTACTTTGCAAATCCGTAATCATTGCCAACCCCGTGCGTCCTGGAATTCCAAGAACTGGTCTTAAGAGCGGTGTCAATAATTTATGTGCCGCACGAATCGCACCATAATGCGTAAAAATCTCAAGCACACCTAAGGCTAACATCACGGTAGGTACTAAGGATAAAGCAAATAAAAATCCGCCTTTTGCACTCGTTCCACCCGATCCTACAAACGTACTTTTGGCATCTTGCAGTGTGCCAAATTTTCCCGCCAATGTCGTAAAATCAAGAGCGCCTAACCATTCCATTCCATCGACTTTCATAAAAAGACCCGAAAAAAACAAAACTGCAAAAATGAGCGCAATATATGCCTTTATTCCAACTTTCCATTCTTGTGTTGGTTCATTGTTTTCTAATGCCACCACGATTCCTCCATCACTCTAAAATATATAATTCGTCAGAATAATAACCAAGTTTCATAAAAGTAAACGTAAAGAAATGGTTAAAAAATAGCCCTCTTCTAGGTTAACGTTACATGTAAAAAAAGAGCCATTCCTATCAAGTAAGTCAATAATAAGCAAAAATTAGACATTCTTTGCACGAAACTTGCGAGTTTCAGGATGCATTCTCATACAAGGAATAGTGATGTCACGAGTGATTGAGTTATATGATTATTTACATACCATCCCAGAATTGGGTTTTCAAGAACATAAAACCGCTGCCTTTTTAGCGGGAGAGCTTACAAAAGCAGGATTTAGCGTTACCACTAATGTAGGAGGAACCACTGGCGTTGTGGGCGTTTATGACAGTGGCATTCAAGGGCCGACCATAGCCCTCAGAGGCGATATTGATGCTCTTGGACACATTATTGAAGGTCAACTCTGTGCGATGCACACCTGCGGTCATGATGCGCACTCCTCTATGGTACTCGCAGCCGCTGAAGAGCTTGTCACAACAGGCGCCATTACCAAGGGAAAATTAAAAATTATTTTTCAACCCGCAGAAGAGATTGGAACGGGCGCTCTTGCTATGGTCAAAGGGGGAGCGATTGAAGATGTCGATACGATCTTTGGTCTGCATCTTCGCCCCATTGAAGAGACCACGATGGGCAAAGCAACCCCTGCGTTATATCACGCCGCTTCCCAGAGGCTTAAAGGCGTTTTTCATGGTGTTTCTGCCCATGGAGCCCGCCCTCATTTAGGCGTGAATGCCATTGATGCTGCGGTTGCTGCTATCACAGCGATTAACGCGCTTCATCTCAATCCAACCGAATCGTACAGCATTAAAGCCACACAGATGATCGCGGATGCGGGGGTTACCAATGCGATTCCTAATGAAGCCACCGTTATTTGGGATGTTCGTTCTGAATTTAACCCTACGATGGAAAAATTGCTTGAAAAAGCCAAAGCAGCCATGATTGCAGGCGCTGCAACGGTAGGTGCGACCGTGGATGTGAGCAATTATTTCGCCATTCCAGCAGCAGAATATTCACCCGAAGCGATTGATGTCTTAACCGAAGCGATTATCGAAGTTTATGGCAAAGAAGGGCTATGTCCACCCATTAAAACCGCCGGCGGGGAAGATTTTCATTACTACATCAAAGAAAAACCCTCTATCAATGCGGGCTATTTCGGTCTAGGTTGTGACTTAACACCCGGACTGCACAACCCAGCGATGAAATTTAACAAAGATGCACTAGAGCAAGGTAAAAATGTTCTCATCGCAGCAACAAAGATAGCACTGAATCGTTAATATTCACACCCCAAAGAAGCTGATATACTCAGCTTCTTTTACATGTAAAGATTTTTAATTGCGTCTTTGGTACTCGTCATACCCAAACTGACTCGTGACTTTATAGCTTCCATCTTTATGCAGAACCGCTAAATCAGGCAATTTGACACCATTAAACGTCGTGTTTTTAACAATGGTGTAGTGGATCATATCTTCAAAAATCAGTTTATCGCCAATCTGCAGTGGTGCATCAAAACTGTAATCCCCCATGATGTCCCCTGCTAAACACGTCGGCCCTCCGAGTCGGTACAGGTAAGGTTTTTCGCCCACCTCTCCAGCGCCTCGAATCGCGGCACGATACGGCATCGCAAGGGTATCGGGCATGTGCGCTTCAGCGGAGATGTCGAGAATGGCGATGTCTATGCCGTTGTGAACGATGTCAAGTACACTCGCCACCAAAGGGCCTGTTTGCCAGCCCACGGCTTCACCCGGTTCCAAATAGACTTTGATACCATTGTATCTGCTTCTAAAATCTTTGATAAGCTGGATGAGTTTTTCCACATCATACCCCTCACGGGTAATATGATGACCTCCTCCAAAATTGACCCATTTCATGCGAGGAATCAACTCTCCAAATCGTTCTTCAAACCCTTGCAAAACTGCTTCAAGCGCGCTCGCATCTTGTTCGCACAGTGCGTGAAAATGAAGCCCTTCAATGCCTTCAAGTTTGTCATACTGCATCGTCTCTTTGGTGATACCCAAACGACTGTAAAGACCGCATGGATTGTAAAGATCCACAGGACTGGAAGAGACTTCAGGATTGAGACGCAGTCCACAACTTGTTTTTCCAATCGCTTTTGCTTTGTATTTTTCCCATTGATTGAATGAATTAAAAATCAAATGATCGCTTAGGGCTATCACCTCATCAATATCTTCTTCTTTATAGGCAGGCGAATAGGTATGAATCGTACCTTTAAAATACTCCTTCGCAAACTTCGCTTCGTGAAGTCCACTGCACGTGCAACCACTGAGGTATGTATCTACCAATGGCGCAAGTGCTTTAAAAGCAAAGCCTTTGAGTGCGAGCAAAACGGTCGCCCCAGACTTTTCGCTCACTTCGTGAAGAAGCTTCAAATTTTCCTCTAAAAGTGCCTCTTCGCAAACATAAGCAGGCGTTTGAATCTGATCTAAAATAGTTTCTATTTGGCTTATTTTCAACATTATTTTCTCCAAAATTAACGAACTTAATGTAACATTTTTCCTCTTAATAAACTCAATTCTCAAAAAATCAACATTTTTCTCGTAAAATGGCGATATTATTAGGATATTAATAAAATATAAGGAGAATATATGCAAGCTTTAAGCATTAAAGTTAAAGCTCTGATTATTTTTATTGTTTCTATCTTTTTTGTGGCGTCTCTATCGTCGATTGTGGTTATCTATAAATCATATAAACTTGGGCAGACTCAAATAAAAGATGAAAGCGAACTCATTTTAGATCTTAACAAAAATGAACTCAAGACCTTTACCTTGATGGCTGAAAAAGCTATCAGCACCTTTTATGAAGCATCTTCATCTGAGGACAAAATTGCTCAAAAAATCAAATCGGATGCAATGAGCCTGAAAAAGACATTGGACAATGTCTACGAGAGTAATAAAGACAAACTCTCCAAAGAAGAGCTTCGTACCATGCTTTTAGGCCTCATCACTGGGTACCGTTACAACAATGATGTAGGCTATTTCTATGCGTATAACACAGAAGGTATTAATGTTGTTCATCCTATCAATAAAGCGCTTATTGGTAAAAACCTTATCGATATGAAAGATAAAGAAGGAAACTTCGTCATTAAAGATCTTATCAAGGCGGCTAAAGAGGGGACATGTGTAACACGTTTTATTTGGCCACATCCTGTGAGCAAAGTAGATGAACTTAAACTCTCTTACAACTTTTACTACGAACCTTTAGATATTGTCATTGGGACAGGTGATTACGCTTCGGATATTAAAAAACATTTTCAAAATGAAGCCATTCGTGTTTTAGAGAAACTACGTTACACCGATAACGACACAGGCTATTTTTATGGTATGACGCGCTCAAGTGATGGTAACTACATCCATGCATTTCATGGACTAAGACCAGAAAGAATAGGAACACCAAGTCCCCTGAGCGATGTTGATTCAAAAGGAAAATTCTTTAAAAAAGAGTTAGTTGAAGGAGCCATGAATAACCCTAAAGAGGGTGTTTTTGTACTTTATAACACGGAACATCCTCTGACAAAACAAGATGCCCCTAAAATAACCTATGCAAAATACTTCAAAGAGTGGGATTGGACAATCATATCGGGTGTGTATATTGACAATATTGAAAAACATACAGCACAACAAAGCGATAAAATTACGGCAAATATCAACACGATGTTATTTGAAACCGCTACGGCAGGTGTTATTGTTGCATTGATTTCTATGATAGCAATCTACTTTTTAATCACGAAACTGATTGCGACACCTCTTTTAAACCTTCAAAAAACAGCCCGCAATTTGGCAGAAGGCGATGGCGATCTTACCAAACAGCTTGAGATCAAACATAATGACGAAATCGGAGGTGCTTCGAGAGAAATCAATAATTTCATCGAAAAAGTACGCGCGACAATCGTACTGGCAAAAGATACCAGCAACGAAAATGCGTCCATCGCCCATGAGCTTTCAGCAACAACGCTGCAAGTAGGTAAACGTGTGGAAGATTCAACTCAGATTATCAACCAAACAACAACGATGTCCAATGCAATCAAACAAGAGATTAACACTTCGGTTGAGAAGGCAAAAGAGAGTAAAGAAGAGGTCATCAAGGCCAATCAGGAGCTTAAATCTGCACGTGGATTTGTCCAACAACTGGGTGAACGAGTTCAAAACAGTGCGCACACGGAACTTGAACTCGCGCAAAAGATTCAACAACTCAGTTCCGATGCCGACCAAGTCAAAAATGTTCTGACGGTCATCAGCGATATTGCCGATCAAACCAACCTTTTAGCACTCAATGCGGCCATTGAAGCGGCGCGTGCGGGTGAACATGGACGAGGCTTTGCCGTGGTAGCCGATGAAGTACGCACCTTGGCAGAACGCACCCAAAAAAGTCTCGTGGAGATCAATGCAACCATCAACGTGATTGTGCAAGCGATTATGGACAGCAGTGAGCAGATGAATCATAACTCAAAAGAGATTCAAGAACTCGCCGTGATTGCAGAAGATGTGGGCACTAAGATTAATACCACCGTTGATATTATGGACTTTGCAACCAATCTCAACGATAAAACCGTCAGTGATTACATCGCTACGGGTGTGAAGATTGAAGCGATTGTCACTAAAATTGAAGAGATTTATACCCTCTCAACACAAAACACCAGAAGTGTTGAAGAGATCGCAGGTGCGAGCGAGCATCTCAATGCACTCACTGAAAAACTCAATACGATTTTAAATAAATTTAGAACGTGAGAAGAGCCCTAAACATAGGGCTCTCTAATCTCCTGCTCTCCTCGCAATCGTATCCATCCAAGAGGTTGGGAAAAATCGTTTAAGCCAGACAAAAAGTTTGGTTGGAAAGGTGACGGGATAGCGAAATTTTGGCTTTTTGGCTTCAATCGCATGTACTAAAACATCTAAAACGGCTTCTGCTCCCAACGTAAAAGCGCTATCGCCACTTTTTTGAAGACGTTCTAATGTTTTTTCATAAATGGCTTTGTGTGCGGAGCGTTCTTGGTCAATGTTGGCGACAAACTTTGCCAATGCATTTTTGCGAAAATTGCTTCGAATCGGCCCTGGCTCAATCAAAATAACGTCAATGCCACTGCCATGAAGCTCCAAACGAAGCGTATCGGCAAGTCCTTCAATCGCAAATTTAGAAGCATTGTAAGCACCTCGGTAACTCATCGCAACCAAACCCAAAATAGAGCTGTTGTAAATGATGCGCCCACTGCCTTGCTTGCGCATATAAGGAAGCACTAAATTGGTCAATTCTTGGGTTCCAAACACATTCGTTTCAAACTGTTCGCGAAGTACGTCACGATTCAAATCTTCCACCGCTCCTGGTTGTCCGTAGGCGGCGTTGTTAAAGAGGACATCAATGCGACCACCCGTTTGAGAGAGCATCCACGCTAACGCTACATGTAAACTGCTCGCATCGCACAAATCGAGCTTAAAGGCATTGAGCCCTTCGGCGTGCAAGCGCTTGACATCTTCGTCCTTGCGACATGTGGCAAAAACAGTGTAACCGAGTTTTGAAAGTCCCTGTGCACAGGCGTACCCAATGCCTGAAGAACACCCTGTTATCAGTATCGTTTGTGCCATCACACACTCACAATGGTTTCGCCTGAATTGATCCACGAGCTTAAAAGTTCGCCTGTGTAAAAGACATCAATGCCACACGTTTGTAAAGGAGCGGTGATCGCCATCGTGTCGGCACATTTAAGACAGGCGACCACTTTGACGCCATCTTTTACCATCGCTTCGACTTTGGCACGTACCTCTGCATCTTCAGCGATCAAGCGTTGTGAAGCACCCCAAACGAGCACTTCAACTTCATCCATCCAGCCCTTTAAAATAGCGTTGTGTGCATAGAGGCAGACCATCAGCAAGGCGGTCTCTTTATTGTCCGTTGTCCATAAGATCTTCGCTTTTTTTGACATAATCGTCCTTTATAGGTTATTTAACTTCGAACGTCTCGTTAGGTTTCATTTCGATGATTTTCCAAGGAAGCCCTTGCACATTGAGCTCGTCCATAAACGGTTTTGCATCGAATTGTTCCATATTGAAAACGCCTTTGCCGCCCCATTTTCCCTCTAACATCATCTTTGCCCCAATCATCGCAGGAACGCCTGTGGTGTAACTGACCGCTTGCGCACCCGTCTCACGATAACACGCTTGGTGATCGCACACATTGTAAATGTACACTTTGCGTTTTTGACCATCTTTGATTCCTTCAAAAACACAGCCGATGTTCGTCAAACCAACGGTTCTTGGTCCCAAACTTGCAGGATCAGGAAGCAATGCTTTTAGTAGTTGAATCGGCACGATTTTCACGCCATCGACCTCAACTTCATCGATGCGAAGCATACCGACATTTTCCAAACATTTCATGTGCGTGAGGTAGCTTTGACCAAAGGTCATAAAAAAACGAATACGTTTCAATCCTTTGATGTTTTGAACGAGTGACTCTAGCTCTTCATGGTAAAGCAAATAACTGTCTTTGGGACCCACTTCGGGGTAATCCCAGACCATTTTTACGGAAACCGGCTCCGTCTCAATCCACTTGCCCTCTTCCCAGTAACGCCCTTTAGAACTGACTTCACGAAGATTGATCTCTGGGTTAAAGTTCGTTGCAAACGCGTAACCATGGTCACCCGCATTACAGTCTAAAATATCGATAGAGTTGATCTCATCAAAGAGGTATTGTTGTGCGTAGGCACAAAAAACATTCGTCACACCCGGGTCAAATCCACTACCAAGAAGTGCCATAATTCCCGCATCTTTAAACGCTTTATCTCTAGCCCACTGCTCTTTGTACTCAAATTTTGCAAGGTCTGGATGCTCATAATTTGCAGTATCAAGGTAAGGAACATTGGTTTTTATACATGCGTCCATAATGGTAAGGTCTTGGTATGGAAGCGCGATGTTCATCACCAAAGCGGGGTTAACTTTTTTGATTAAAGCCACGAGCGACTCGACATCGTCTGCATCAATCGCAGCGGTTTCAATGTTTACATGTAAAGATTCTTTGATCTCCTGTGCGATTTGGTCGCATTTTGATTTGGTTCTACTTGCCAAGACGATGTGTGAAAACACCGCGCTGTTCATCGCACATTTTTTAGTGACCACACGACTGACACCACCGGCTCCGATAATTAAAACTGTTGCCATGATTTTCCTTTTGGATTTCATTATGAGGCTTCTTTAATAATCCCTATAAACCATAGAAATTATCAAAAAAGCCTATCTAGATTTAAAATTTATTATAGAGTGTTTTGGTTACGTTTTTATTTCAAACTTTTCAGTACGATGTACGCAAGTTCAAGTGCGCGTGCTCGGTGCGAAAAGGCTTTTTTCACGCTTTCATCTAACTCTCCGAGTGTTTGGTTGTAACCGCAAGGAATAAACATCGGGTCATACCCAAAACCGTTATTTCCACGTTTTTCAGCAATCGCATCGCCATGCATCCAGCCATGCACACAAAATTCGCCTTTGGCACAAACAAGCGCAATCGCCGCGGTATAAAACGCAGGCGTTTTGGAGATATTTTTCTCTTTTAATGCCGCAATCAGTTTGTTTAAATTCTCTTGTGCATTGGCATTGATTCCCGCATAACGCGCACTGTAAATGCCAGGAATTCCACCTAAATGTGGCACACTGATGCCACTATCATCGCTTAAAACAATGTCGTTTTTATCTTCCAACTTTTCATATACAGCACGCGCTTTAATAAGCGCATTTTCTTTAAACGTTACCCCTGTCTCCTCGATCTCAAAAGAGGGCATAATGTCGCTGTACGCGACTACTTCATACGCACTGATCCAAGATTGAAACTCTTTCACTTTGCCTTGATTGGACGTGGCTAAAATAATTCTCAAACGTTGCTCCACATAATAAATAGGGGTTAATTCTACGCGTAGATTTTACCCATTTTTTGTTTAAAACTTCGGTTGCATGATCCACACTTCCAGTGGTGCCTTAAGCTCCCCTGCGATCCACTGTGCGCGCTCGCCATAGCCCATAAACATATCGGCACGATTAGGTCCTTTAATCGCACCTCCCGTATCTTGCGCAAACACAAATTTCTCAACTTTATAATTCGGTGAGTCGCTTTTCACCACCAAAAGAGAGCCAAGGGGAATATGTGTTCTATCAACGGCAACGGAACGCTCAGGGGTTAGCACCAGTCCCAAACTTCCTGTCGCTTTTTGATCCATTTTGCGAAAGAAAACATAACTGGGGTTGGTATTGAGCATGGCGTCCATTTGGCTTGGGTGCGCTAAAAGCCACGTTCTGATACTTTGCAACGATATCTCTTCGATATTGGAGAAAATACCACGATTATACATCTCTCTGCCTAACGATTTGTACGCATGTCCGTTGGTATCGGAATAGCCTATAAAAATGACCTTGCCATTTTCCAACTCGACCCTACCCGATCCCTGCACTTCCATAAAGAAAAGATCAATCTTATCATCCACATAACAGAGCACTTCGGCGTTGAGCTTACGCTTGCCAATCTCTTCGCGCGTATAATAGGGCATCATTTTGCCTTTGACAGAACGACCACGCATCTTTTTAGTCTCTTTTTCACCCACGATCAGGAGAAGATCTCTGGGTTTGGCATAAACAGGGTATTTAAACCGCGCACTCTGTTTCAAGCTACCATGCAGTAATGGCTCATAATAGCCTGTAAGCATCGAGCGTTGCTCATTGGGCGGTACTCGTTTAAGCTCAAAGGAGTTTTGAAAAAAGGCTTTGGCATTGTTTACATGTAACGCTTGTTCACACACATTGGCATAGACTCTTTTGGTCAGAGGCGCGGCACAATTCTGGCGAAACAAAGAGAGAAGTTCATCAAAATTCTCATTTTGAGCGAGTGCTTCAAAGCGTTCGTTTTGTTCTTTTAAAGAGGTGACAAAAGCTTCATCTTGAGGCGTAGGAGCGGACTTTGGAGCACAACCACTCAACACAAACAGCAGACAGATAAGAAGGGGGAGACTGTATCGCATTTGATTCCATTAAAACATTTTATTCAATTTTTTTGAGCTTTTTACTTCGATTTTATCGCCTCAAACTCAAGAAGATATTTAAAAATTATAACATAAAATAACCTTGCGCCCACAGAGGCTTAAAAATCCCATAGAATTTTCAAAGTTTAACCTAGGTAAAATTGTCACTTCTATATCTCTTCGAGGATTATCAGACTGATGTTTAAAACTATTTTTCCCCTTAGCCTTATTATTTCGCTCCGTTTTTTAGGTCTCTTTATCGTCCTACCCGTCCTCTCCGTTTACGCACTGCATCTGGAAGGATCAAACGAATTTCTAGTGGGTATCACCATTGGTGGTTACGCCCTCACACAGATGTTACTTCAAATTCCTTTTGGCATTATGTCCGATAAAATTGGACGCAAAATTACCATTTTTATTGGCTTAGTTATTTTTCTCGCAGGCTCTTTGGTGTGTGCGTACAGTGAAACCATTTACGGACTGATGATCGGACGTTTTTTACAAGGTGCCGCTGCGATTGGCGCTGTTGGAACGGCGATGATCAGCGATATGGTCAAAGAAGAGGTTCGCGGACACGCTATGGCGATTATGGGTGGCTGTATTGCCGCGAGTTTTGCCATCTCGATGATGCTAGGCTCCGTGATCGGTGGCTATTATGGGGTCGATAAACTCTTTTTTATCACCGCCGCTCTCTCTGCGTTTGCGATGGTTGTGCTCTATACGAAAGTGCCCAATCCTCCAAAGATTATTCACAATTATGGTGCCGATGAGACCCAACTCAAGCATATTTTAAAAGACCGCAACCTGATGAACATGAACATCACCAATATGCTTCAAAAAGGGATGATGACATTAGCATTTATGGTCATTCCGATCATTATGGTGCAACAGTTTGGTTTTGAGAAGAAAGAGCTTTGGATGGTTTATCTCCCAGCGATGCTCTGTGGTATTTTAGCGATGGGACCTTCTGCCATTTTAGGGGAGAAAAAACACCGCTCCAAAGAGATGCTCATGATCGGTGTCGCACTCTTTGCAATCAGCTACGTCATGATGGGCTACGCGCACAAAGCCCCATGGTTTATCGTGGGTGTGGTCATCTTCTTCATCGGCTTTAACATGCACGAACCACTCATGCAATCCATGGCAAGTAAATACGCGAAAGTGCACCAAAAAGGTGCGGCTCTTGGGGTGTTTAATACCTTTGGTTACGCAGGAACGTTTATCGGTGGCGTTTTTGGTGGGTATTTTTTACAACACTTTGGCATTATGGAAATTGCTTGGGTTATCTTCATTACCTGTATTCTCTGGCTGTTTTTAATAGCCGCACTTAAAAATCCAAGCCACAATAAAAATATCTATTTGCCGTATGGCGAATTTGATATTTCACGTGTGGAACACCTCAAAGGGCTTAAAGGCATTGTTGAGTGGTACCGCAACGAGAGTGAGAAAATCTTGGTCGTTAAATACGATGCCAACCTCACTGATAAAGAGACCATTGTCGCGGTCATCTCCTAATTCGTGAGCTTTCTCTCCCTTTTTCTCACCAGCTTCGCCTCCGCCACGCTACTGCCCGGTGGAAGCGAAGCACTTTTTGTCTATCTTCTCAATGAACAGCTAGACCCTTTTTTACTCTTAGGTGTCGCGACACTGGGCAATACGCTGGGCTCTTTTGTCAATTATATTTTAGGAAAATACGCCACAGCGTTTGCATTGCGTAAAAACTATATGAAAGAGAAGCACCTTCACAAAGCCTCATCGCTGTTTGAAACATACGGCGCATGGAGCTTGCTCTTTTCATGGCTTCCTATCATCGGTGATCCACTCACGTTTGTCGCTGGCATCGTGCGCTATGCGTGGTGGAAGTTTGTCCTTATCGTAGGTTTTGCCAAATTGGCGCGATATATTTTTGTCTATCTTGGATTTTTGGCGGTAACACAATGAACACACCTATCTCTTGCGAATTTTACGACCAACTCATGGTCGCCATGCAGCGTAAAATCCCTTCGACCATTGTCTATCTGGAAAACGAGCAAAAGTGCACCATTAAAGGTGTTGTCACAGAGTTAACGATGATAGAATATGACGAGTTTTTAATTTTAAAAGGCGGAAAAAAGATCAATCTTCAAACGATTTTTTTGTTCAATGGAAAGAGGCATAAAGAGGAGTGAGCGCTTTACATGTAAAAACTTTTTCTTAACTCTCATTCCCTTCAATAGGATTGATGCGAATCTCTATCGCATCGTCACTCTTGGAGGCAATGTATATTTCAATGGGTCGACAGCAGACATAACAATCCTCAACATAACTCTCCCCCACTTCACTACTGGGCTCAATAAAAATAGAAAATTTTTCCCAACAGTAAGGACAGGTTATCGTTTTATCAAAGAGTTCATTATGCATAAGAACCTTTCAGAAATGAGATTTTATACGTTTACATGTAAAGAAAAAAATGAGATTTTAGCGATTGCCAGACTTTTACAAGTCTAGCAATACAATATCAACCATTTCGCCTTTAGCAATGGTTTGTACATCTTTTTCAACACGTAAAAGCACTGGATTGTCTAAGAGGTTATTGAGAATGGCGCTACTACCCTCTTTTTTACCTTCCAAGTCAACAACAAGCTTACCCTGCTCAAAGCGGAGATTGCACGCAGTAAATTCCACAAACTTGGAGCGTTTTTTATAGAGTTCACCCATGAACGCTTTAATCGTTGGCAAGGCAAACGTTTGTGCGCGCATTTTGCGAAGCAGTGGGGCGATAAACAAGAAAGTGCACACCGAAGCGCTGTACGGAAAGCCTGGGAGTGCGTAGATGTATTTGTGAGCTGTTTTGACCACGCGTATGTGACGACCTGGTTTCATGTAAGAACCATCGATGATATTTTCGATCTTCATATCAGTGAGAATGCTCTGTATAAAGTCAAAGTCTCCCACACTTCCACCACCGGTGGTGATGACGATGTCACTCCACATAAGTGCTTGTCTGAGTTGTTGCTCGATGAGCACTCGATCGTCTCGGATGAGTTTAAACCGCATGCACTCACAGCCCAGTTGGCGCAAAATGGCTTCAACCGTAACGTGATTGGAACTTCGTATCTGGGCACTTGAGACTTTTGGTTCGCCAAAATCCAAGATTTCATTGCCCGTTGAGAGAATAGCAACGCGCGGTTTCATAAAAACCTCGACTTGAACCATAGCAAGTTCTGCCATCACGCCAATCTCAGCAAAACCGATCTTTGTCCCTTTCTTGATAAGCACTTCACCCGCTTTATAGTTCTCGCCCACAGGACGAACGGCAAAGCCTTTGGAAACAGCGGAAGTAATGTGAATCTTACCCTCTTTGACCTCGACATTTTCAATGGGAATCAGCGTGTCACTGCCTTCGCTCATCAGAGTACCTGTAAAGGTTTTGACACACTCACCTTTGTGTACAACACCGTGTGTTTCAGTCCCCGCAGGAATAAAATCACTGATGATCAGTGAGCCTAGTTGCTGGTCAACAAAACGAATGGCATAGCCATCCATCGAAGAGGTTTCATGTGTTGGATTGTTTTCTGATGCAATAATATCAACGGCAAGGAAGCGACCCAGCGCGTCGCCGATAAAAATATTTTCAATACCAATTTCGGTTTGAATAGAATTTTCAAGCGCTTTAAGCGTCTCATCAAAAGGAAGGAACGTCTTACTCATGCGTCTGCCTTTAAGAGTCCAGAACCACTCAATACGTGAGATCGCTCTTTAGCATAGACACGTTTACCCTCCACCAAATCATACTTCCAAATCGGCGCATTGGCTTTAAAATCTTCGACAAAATCGTTTATCATTTTAAGGGCGACCTTTCGTTTAGGAGAGACAACAGCGGCGATATAACTTGAAGTGTGATTGAGGACATCCCCACGAGAGTGCGCCATAAGCAAGTAGGCACTTTGCGCTTTGGCTTTTTCTTGCCATGCGTTAAACCAGTTATTTAAAATGGGCTCGTAAATATCAAAGCTAAGACCGTCTATGCCATCTTCATCTCTGACGATTCCCACAAAGGGAATGAACGCACCATAGTTTTTATCGCTAATTTTGGCGTACCACTCTGCCAAAATAGTGTTTACATGTAAAGATCCATCGTGAAGTTCTAACATAGATCAACCTCCGCAAACGGGAGGGAGAAGTGAGATTTTATCTTCTTTACAAAGGGGTATATTGAGGTCGCAAACGAGGGTATCATTCACAGCAACTGCACAGATGGAAAGCCAATCTTGAAGTTCTTTATCTTCTTTAAAAAAAGTTTTGAGTTCACTGAGATTTGCAATATCCACTTCAATACTGGGGCGACCAAGGGGTCCTAAAAATTCGACTTTTGCCACATCTTTTCCTTATTACATGTAAGAAATTTCGAAAGATATGGGAGGGGAGGAAAAACTCCTCCCAATCTTTTAGATAGGTAATATTCGTATATTTTTACTTAATTTCTCTTGTAGTACGGCTTCGATCGCGAAAAGTGTGCCTGTAGAGCTACTTGCACAACCGCTGCAAGCGCCAAGGTAGCGAATATAAACATCACTCACACCACCATCACCCTCTTTAATATCGAGGATTTCAAGGTTACCGCCATCCATAACGAGCATCGGACGAATGTTTTCATCAATGACTGCTTCAATTTGTTGGAATTTTTTAACCACGGTCAGATCATCAAAACTGACCGTATTGCTACCTTCGATTTTTGAATTAGAGATCGCAAGCAGATGGTCATGTTCCATCTCAGCTCTCGTGTCTCTTAAAATGTCAACAAGGTAATACTCTCTTGCTTCATGACCACCCGGTTTGATACAGGATTTACAAAATGCACCTGCTTTGGTGTAGTTGGTAATCTCTTCAATCGTTTTAAGGTTATTGATTTTAATGACCTCTTTAATGGTTCCAAGGCTGACACGTGCACATTCACACACGATGATATCATCTTCAAATGAAGCAGCATCGACACCTTTAAAAGAAGCTGCTGCCGCTTTAATAACATCATATGCCATAACAGAACAGTGCATTTTTTGAGGTGGAACGGCAGGAGTGTCTGGCGTATCGCGCATCGCTTTTTCAACATCAATGTTGGTAATTTTAACCGCTTCAGAAACGGTTTTACCTTTACAAAGCTCTGCCATCGTATCGGAACTCGCAATCGCAGTACCACAACCAAAACTTTTAAATTTAGCTTCTTTAATCACTTCTGTTGCTTCATCAACGATCCAGTAAAGTCTAACAGCATCGCCACAGCTCTCTGCACCAAAGTCAGCAATAATAAGCTTTCCGCCTATATTTTTTGCATCTTCTTCCGTCAATTCACCCATGTTTGTTGGGTTGTTCATCAAATCTTGTACTTTTTGGCTATATTCTTCCCAGATGGAACCGCCAATTAAACTATTTTTTGCCATTTTTTTATCCTCTATTCGTTATTTAATTATAATTTACTAACATGCCATGATGGCGCGTATGCATAGGTGCTTGAAATAGCACGAAGTCTGATGACCGCTTTTTGAATCACATCAATCGCATAATCAATCTCGGCTTCTGTAGTGAACCTTGAAAGCGAAAGCCTTAGTGCGGTATGTGCCAAATCGGCTTCAGCGCCAATGGCTTCCATAACAGGGTTTGATTCGAGGGCTTCGCTTGCACAGGCACTTCCCGTACTTGCACCGATGCCATTTTGGTTAAGATCCCAAAGCATTGCTTCACCTTCAATACCTTTAACACTGACCAAAATAGTATTGGGAACGCGCTGTTCTTTTGTTCCAATCACCATCATCTCAGGAATTTGTAAAAGAGCATCTTCGAGTTTGTCACGAAGACGTCTTACATTGCTTTTTTCAAAATCAAGCGCTTCAACAGCCAACTCCATTGCTTTTCCCATACCAACAATGCTTGGAACATTGAGTGTGCCACTACGACGTCCGCCCATATGCTCGCCGCCATGAAAGAAAGGTGACAATGGTTGTCCATTGCGGATATAAAGACCACCAATCCCTTTTGGACCATGGAATTTATGTGCCGAGAAACTGAGAAAATCAACGTTGGCTTTTTTAACATCCACAGGAATTTTACCAATGGCTTGAACGGCGTCAGTGTGAAACAACACACCTCGCTCTTTACAAATCGCCCCAATCTCTTCAATTGGGAAAATCATACCGGTTTCATTATTTGCCCACATGATAGAAACAAGTGCTGTTGTATCCGTAATGGCATTTTTAAGATCTTCTACACTAATCACACCATCGGTATTGACAGGAAGATACGTCACTTTGACACCAAGGCTTTCTAAAAATTTACACGAAGCGCCCACGGCAGGATGTTCAACTTCGCTGGTAATAATGTGATCTTTATCACCATTCAAAATATAGTCATTGTAGATACTTTTAATCACCCAGTTATTGCTTTCCGTTGCACAGGATGTAATGACAATATCATCGTCATCACTTGCGTTAATTCCCGCATAGAGTTGATCCATAGCTTTTCGAAGCGCTGGATGGCTTTCACTCCCAAATTCATGCAAAGAATTGGGATTACCATACATCTGGCAGAAGTATGGAACCATCTCTGCAAACACTTTAGGATCAACGATGGTTGTCGCGTTATTATCTAAATAGACTCTCATTTTATTGTTACTCCATCCATATAGGATAAACTTTATCCTAATTAATTTTTTGAATACTATTATTTTCTATATTAAAAAATACTAAAGAAATTTAGGCAATAATCTGTTTTAACTCAGCAACCGTTGCTTCGAACTCAAAAACCTCATCTGGAGATTGCTGTAAAAAACCATTCATCTTCTCTTTTTTGCTAATCGCAATATCTAACTCTTTATCATTGCCTTTTTCATACGCACCAATACGAATGAGAACTTCGTTCTCTTTTAAAATGGAATTGAGCCGTTTAAAGCGCATCGCTGCTTTTTTATGCTCGCTATCAATGACATCTCCCATAACCCTTGAAGCACTGTTTTGAATGCTAATCGGTGGGTAAATACCATAATCCGTGAGCTCACGACTGAGCACAATGTGACCATCCAAAATACTTCTGGATTGATCGGCAATCGGATCGCTTAAGTCATCCCCTTCAACCAATACTGTAAAGAACGCTGTAATGGAGCCTTTGCCCTCTTCTTTTCCCGCTCGCTCCATGAGTTGCGGTAAAAGTGCCAAAACCGATGGCGGGTAACCTTTAGACGTTGGAGGCTCTCCCAACGCTAAACCAATTTCACGTTGTGCCATTGCAAAACGTGTGACGGAATCCATCATAAACAGAACATCTCGTCCTTGATTTTTAAAATACTCCGCAACACTCATTGCACTAAACGCACCGTATTTTCGCATCAAAGGCGAATCATCACTGGTGGCAACAATAATCACGGTATTTTCAAGATTGCCACCCAAGTTTTTTTCAATAAACTCAGGCACCTCACGTCCACGCTCACCAATGAGTGCAACCACTTTAATGGGTGCTTCACTTCCGCGTACAATCATCCCCATCAAGGTTGATTTACCCACACCACTTCCTGCGAAAATGCCCATTTTCTGACCTTTTCCACAGGTTAAAAGTCCATCAATGGTCTTAACTCCTACGCGAAAAGGCTCATTAATCAGCCCTCTTTTCATGGCATCCAGTGGTGCTTTCATGATCGGTGCTTGTGAACTTGCACCTATTGTTCCTTTGCCATCTTTGGGGCGAATAAAAGGATCAACCACGCGTCCAAGAAGTTCTTCACCCACAGGAATCATCATGCCTTGTTCACTGATAAAGATTTTGTCACCAGTTTTAAACCCTTCGATAAAACCAAAAGGAGAGATAAAAAAGGAGTTGCGATCCACTTCTGTAATCATCCCAAGCTCACTTTTCTTGCCATCTAAAGAGACAATTTTAACAATATCACCAATGCTAGGTCTCAGTCCACACGCTTCAATAGTTGTCGAACTAATTTTAGTGATGGTGCCAAACATAGGTGAAAGGCTTTGATTATTAAGTTTGGCTCGTAGGCGCTCCAGTGGCATTAGTAACGATTAGCCTGTGGTGCGTTGATGATATCAAAAAACTCTTTCCTTGTATCTGCCTTTAAAAAGAGCCCTCGAAGTGCTGATGTGGTGGTATTGGAGTGTGTTTTTTCAACGCCTCGCATCTCCATGCACATGTGACGTGCTTGGATGACAACACCGACACCCTTGGGTGCGATAACGTCATCAATCGCTTTGGCAATTTGTTCCGTAAGTTGTTCTTGGATTTGAAGACGACGTGCAAAAATATCCACCATACGAGGAATTTTAGAAAGTCCTACCACTTTTCCATTGGGAATATAGGCAACATGTGCTCGTCCAATAATTGGTAAAAGGTGATGTTCACACATCGAATAAAATTCTATATCTTTAATAAGTACCATTTGGTTATTATCACTATTAAAAAGTGCCTCGCCGAGAACTTCATTTGGGCTTTGAGCATAGCCTTGCGTCATATATTCATACGCTTTATAAACACGTGTTGGCGTCTTTAAAAGCCCTTCACGCTCGGTATTTTCACCAATAATTTCAAGCATCGTTTTGACGGCTTGTTCAAACTCTTCTTTTCGTTGCATTGTGATTCACTTCTCTATAAAATTAAGACGAGATATTTTATCTCTATTTTGCTTTTTAATGGATAAAAAGCGACTTAAAAGCAATTTTTTGGTATATTTGAGCAAAATTTTATATCGAAAAGGGATTTTATGCAAATTAAAGTTAACCGTACTAATAGTGCTAATGCTGCAGTTGAAGCGACTATTTCACCTGCACTTTTACAAAAAAAAGAAGAGAAGATGATTGCATCTGCTGCTTCAAATATGAAAGTGGATGGTTTTAGAAAAGGAAAAGTTCCTGCACATATCGTTAAAGCACGCTACGGCAAACAACTCAAAGAAGATGCACAAACTGAAGTTCTCAGAGAGCTTTACACAAAAGCATTAGCTGAACTTGATGTTAAAGCTGACTTTGTTGTCGGAGAGCCAAGTTTTTCAAAATTTGAAGAAAAAGATGGCGGATTAGAGCTTGTTATGAAACTTTCATTTAAACCAACCATTAACGTTGAAGGTTACAAAGAGTGCGTGCCTGAATACAAAGCACCTAAAGTTACTAAAAAAGAGATTACTGAGAGACTTGACAAAACATTGGCACTCGTTGCAGAGCTTAAAACAGTTGAAGAAAAACGTGCTGTAAAAGCAGGTGACTTTGTTGTGATTGATTTTGAAGGCTTTTTAGATGGTGTTGCATTTGAGGGTGGTAAAGCAGAAGGTTATACACTTGAGATCGGTAGTAACTCTTTCATTCCTGGTTTTGAAGAGGGAATTATTGGACTCAAAGTAAGTAGCAAAAGCAAAGATATCGAAGTAACATTCCCAGAGACTTACGGTAATAAAGACCTTGCAGGTAAACCAACTGTATTTAAAGTCACTATTAAAGAGATCAAAGTCAAAGATATCCCTGAAACTCCAAGCGAAGAGATGATCAAAAAATTACTTCCAGGTGTTGAAACTCCAACACTAGCCGTTCTTGAAGAGCAAATTGAGACCGAAATTCGTAATGAAAAACTTGCAAAACTTTTCAATGATGAAGTCAAACCTAAATTTGTTGAAAACATTTTAGAAAAACTCTCTCTTGATTTACCAGAAAACATTGTTGACCAAGAGATTGATCTTCAAATGCGTAGTGTTTTTGGAAAACTCAGTGAAGACGAAATCAAAGAATATGCAGGCAATCCTGAAAAAATTCAAGAAAAAAGAGAAGAGTTTAGAGCAGAGTCTGAAAAAAGTGTTAAACTTACCTTTATTGTTGACGAATTAGCCAAACAAGAGGGCATCAATGTTAATGACCAAGAAGTTCTTCAAATGATCTATTTTGAAGCAATGCAACAAGGTGCTAATCCAAAAGAATACCTAGAGTACTATGAAAAACAAGGTGTTCTTCCAGCGATTAAAATGTCTATTATTGAAGAGAGACTCTTCACAAAGCTTTTTACAAAAGGTAAATAATGAGCTACTATGTTCCTGTCGTTATTGAAAAAACGGGCCGCGGTGAGAGAAGTTATGATATCTACTCTCGCCTTTTAAAAGATCGTATTATTATGCTCAGTGGCGAGATTAATGATGTTGTTGCTTCTTCGATTGTAGCGCAACTCCTTTTTCTTGAAGCAGAAGATCCTGAAAAAGATATCTATCTTTACATCAACTCTCCAGGTGGTGTTATTACCAGTGGTTTTAGTATCTATGACACGATGAATTATGTTAGGCCTGATATTAGTACTATTTGTATCGGCCAAGCGGCATCGATGGGAGCATTTTTACTCAGTGCTGGTGCAAAAGGAAAACGTTATGCGCTTCCAAATGCACGTATTATGATTCACCAACCTTTAGGTGGAGCGCAAGGACAAGCAACCGATATCGAAATTCAGGCCAAAGAAATTTTGAGAATGAAACAAGTGCTTAATGAAATTTTGGCAAAAAATTGTTCACAAAAACTTCCTAAAATCATTAAAGATACAGAGAGAGACTTTTTTATGAGTGCAGAAGAGTCATGTGAATACGGTTTAATTGATAAAGTACTCGACAAAAGTTTTAAATAACCTATTAAAGAAGGCAGGCAATGGTTCGTTTCAACAAAGAAAAAGGAAAAACAGGTGTTTATAATATCGATGTTAAAGATGATATGATCGAACAAGCACCACCACCCGCAGTAATTCCTAAAGAGCCTATTGTTCCTCAAGCCTCTAATGCTGAGCTTGAAAAATTTGCCGCGTTGGTACTCAAGGTGATGGGAGATGAAAATATCCCTCCCACCCCAACCAATTTCCAAATCTATTTTGACAAACTTTTAGAAAGTAAACCCGTTGCTTTTAGAAAACGTATTAATGACTTTTTAGAGTTAGAAAATACCAATAATGATGAAAATCATGCACGTATTGAACGCGAAGTTAAAGAGGGTTTTGCACAAATTAAAAATATTATGCAAGTGGTCTCAACGGTATACCGTAACCTTAATGTTATGCAAGAGATTATCAAAAAACGTTCTACCCAGTTGGAGACGAACTCTAACCCACTTTCAATTCAAAATATTATCTCGTCTCTTGGCGAAGATCTTAATAAAATGTTTGCGCTTACAACGAAGCAGATTGATCTTTTAAAAGATTATTATCAAAAGACAACCACAATTTTACAAGAGGTCGACAACCAATCCATTTTTGATGTTAAATATGGCGTTTATAATCGCAGATACCTTCTTAAATCGCTTCAAGATGAGATTAAACTCATTAAAAACTATGCGCATTCAAGTTCCTTGGTATTAGCACGTGTTAAAGAAGATACGTTAGAGAAAATTATCAATAAAAAAGACAAAGATACGGTTGTGCGTAATATTGCAAAACTACTTTTGAAAACCTCTCGTAGAAGTGATATTGTGGCTCATTTTGGGGATGGTATTTTTGCAATGATTCTCAAACATACGGATATTACTGGTGCCAAAAAAGCATGTGATCGAATTAGTGAATTGGTCTATCAAACCAGCTTTTTTGTAGGAACTGGCGAAGTTGAAACCGATATTGAACTTTCCATCGTTGCACTGGATACCGATCATAATTCTGAAGAGTTCATTGCAGCAACCCTTGAAGAACTCCCACACACAGGTAAAAAGTATGTTCCTTATATTGTTTGCACGCCTTCCCTTCCAAGCGAGGAACTATGATTAGAGAGGTTCTTGTTTATCCCAATAAGCTTCTGCGAGAGACATCCAAAGATGTTGTCCATTTTGATGCCCATTTACACATGCTTTTACAAGACATGTTCGATACCATGGTGGCAAAAGAAGGCATTGGACTCGCTTCTATTCAAATTGGTGTTCCCCTTAATATCATCATTATTAACCTTGTGGATGAAGAAGGAGAACAGAACAATGAAAATCTCTATGAAATTATCAATCCTGTTATCCTTGAAAAAGATGGTCTTACGATCTATCAAGAGGGATGTTTGAGTGTTCCTGGGTATTATGATGAAATCGAACGCGCGGCACATATTAAAGTTGCCTACTTTGATCGCGATGGTAACCGATATGAAGAAGAGTTTACAGACCTTATGGCCATTGCCGTACAGCATGAAATAGATCATCTTAAAGGTCGTCTGTTTATTGAAAAACTCTCTTATCTAAAACGTAAAAAATTTGAAAAAGAGTGGAAAAAAAAGCTAAAAGCAGGTAAATAATCGTGGAAGAAGCTGTTGCGCTATCCAAGGTCAAACACGCTAAATGCGCCACGTTATATGGAAATAAAGCTTATGAAGTTGATGTTGAATCTACACTTGTTCGAGCCCTTCCAGGGTTCAGCATCGTAGGGATTGCCGATCAATCCATTCAAGAATCACGCGAACGTATTAAATCGGCTCTTTCGAGCATCAATTTCCAGTTTCCCGCTCAAAAAATTACCATTAACCTCTCACCTTCTGATCTTAAAAAAGAGGGAAGCCACTTTGATTTAGTGATCGCCCTACTCATTGCCATTCAAAAAGAGCGCTTTACATGTAACGATTTTTTCATCTTTGGTGAGCTGGGACTTGATGGCAAAGTCAAAAAAACCAATGCAATTTTTCCTATTATTCTCTCTTTAGCAGTACATGCCCCAAACCTTCGTGTTTTAGTACCCAATGAGTTACTTTCAAAAATAGACCAAATTCCCAATATTGAAGCCTATGGTGTTGAAACACTGAGTGATGCACTGCTCTTTTTTAAAGAGAAACGCTTTACTCTGGAAAGGATTCCACGTGAGCAAAGTTTTTGTGAAAACACCTTGGAAATCGAGGGAAAGCATTATTTTTACAGCACCCAATTTCCACTTGATTTTCATGATGTTTTGGGACAACATCGCGCAAAGAGAGCAATGGTAATTGCCGCTACGGGGATGCATAACCTCCTCATGGAAGGAAGTCCAGGATGTGGAAAGAGTATGAGTATCAAGCGTCTTCGCTACATCCTACCCCCTCAAAGTATTGAAGAAATTTTAGAGTCAAACGCCTATCAATCCTTGCAAGAAGAAGACGTTGATCTCACCCCTCTACGCCCTTTTCGTTCTCCTCATCACACCTCTTCTCGGCCATCCATCTTTGGGGGAGGCAGTTCGCAAAGTCGTGCGGGTGAAATCGCCCTCGCCCACAATGGAATTCTATTTTTTGACGAATTTCCCAACTTTTCCAAAACAGTTTTAGAGAGTCTGAGAGAACCGCTTGAAGATCATCGCGTCCTCATCTCTCGGGTCAATACTAAAGTCAGCTATGCAACCAAATTTCTCTTTGCCGCGGCTCAAAATCCTTGCCCGTGTGGCAATCTTTTTAGCCAAATCCATGAGTGTCGCTGTTCCGAAGTCGAGGTTACTCGCTATAAAGCTCGTATCTCTGAGCCGATTATGGATAGAATTGATCTTTACATTCAGATGAGTGAAGAGAGCTTAAAAGAGCAAGGTCTGAGCTCCAAACAGATGTTTGAGCAGGTGCTAAAAGCCTTTATTATGCAAAAAAAACGTGGGCAAAATGAGCTCAATGGCAAGCTGGATGAACACAACACCCTGCGCTTTTGTACACTCAATGCAGAAGCAAACGAGAGTTTAGCGCTGGCACAAAGCCGTTTGGGGCTGAGCCAAAGAAGTATTCACAAAGTGCTTCGCATTGCGCGTTCTATCGCTGATTTGGCGCAAAGTGAATTGATCTTACAAGAGCACCTTCTCGAAGCCTTGAGCTTCCGTAAGCGTTAGGAGAAACCAATGCAATATGTCTACGAAGAAACAAGCAGTTTGGATGATCGTTGTTACACTACGTTTGGATTAACGCCTGAAATTTTAATGGAACATGCAGGGCTTGCTCTGGCGCGTGCCGTCAAAAAAAAGCTTACATGTAAAAAAAGTGCCCTCTTTATTTGTGGCATGGGCAACAATGGCGCGGACGGTATCGTTGCCGCTCGGTTACTGCATGGAATATATCATGTGAGTGTTTATCTCCCTTTTGAGCTCAAATCTGAACTTGCAAAATGCCAACTGGAACGTGCCAAAAAAGTGGGTGTTCTCGTTGTGGAGGAACTGATTGATGCTGATGTTTATGTGGATGCACTCTTTGGTGCAGGGCTTAACCGTCCGTTGGATACGTTTACATGTAAACTGCTTGAAACGCTCAATGCAAAGCAAGGCTACAAAATTGCCTGCGATATTCCCAGTGGTATTTTGAATGATTTAAAACTCAGTCCTGTGGTTTTCCAAGCCCACAAAACCGTTACAATGGGAGCTTTAAAGCTCGCTCTTTTCAATGATACGGTCAAAGATCTCATAGGCGAGATTAAAGTCGCCCCTCTTGGCATCGCACGAAGTCACTATGAAATACCAAGCCCCATCTTTTTACTTCGCAAAAACGATCTTAAACTACCCATTCGCATCAAAAAAAATACCAATAAAGGCACCTTTGGTCATGTCGCCATTGTCCAAGGTGCAAAAGAGGGAGCAGCACAACTTGCGGGTATGGGAGCATTTCACTTTGGCGCAGGCTTGGTCACACTGATCGGAGAAAAGCAAAAGAAGTTGCCTGTTTATCTGATGCACAGCGAAACACTTCCTAAAAATGCCACTGTCGTTGTTGCAGGCATGGGACTTGAAATGCCTTTTGATGAAGAAGCGATACGCGTACTGCTACTTCGCAATGCACTACCCTTAGTGATTGATGCTTCATTGTCACATCATCCACTTATTAAAGAGATTATAGATTCTCAAAAACCTCTCGTTTTAACCCCTCATCCCAAAGAATTTAGTTCGATTTTAGAACTTACATGTAACGAAAAAGTCAGTGTTGAAGCAATTCAAGCTAACCGCTTTGCATATGCCAAACGCTTTAGCCTTGCATTCCCGCATGTAGTATTGGTACTCAAAGGTGCCAACACCATCATCGCACACAATGGTGAACTTTTCATCAATACGTATGGCACACAAGCTTTAGCCAAAGGTGGCAGTGGCGATGTCATGTCAGGGATGATAGCTTCGCTCATTGCACAAGGGTACACCCCAAAAGATGCGGCCATCAGTGGCTCGCTTGCGCATGCCCTCGTCTCACAAAAGTTTACATGTAATAATTTTGCGATTACCCCGATTGATATTTGTAAAGGTCTTAAATGGTTATAAAGAAAATTGCTATTTTATTCAGTGGAGAAGGGAGTAATTTGGAAAAATTGCTCGCCGCACTTCACAACACAGTATTTGAACACTGTAAAATTGAAGTTGCAACCACCATTTGCAATCGCCCCAGCGCGGCAGGAATCGAAAAGTCACGAAGTTACGGCATAGAACCTCTCATCATCGACCATTCGCTCTATGGAAGCCGTGAGGCCTTTGATGAAGCCCTAGTTGAGGCCATTTTAAAAAGCGGTGCTGAGCTTACAGTACTCGCAGGATTTATGCGTTTTCTCACACCCTATTTTACAGAACATGTTAAAGCGATCAATTTACATCCCTCACTCCTTCCCCTTTTTAAGGGAGGCAATGCTATAAAAGAGAGCTTTGATTCGCCCATGAAAGTGGCAGGCATTAGCGTTCACTACGTCAGCGAAGAGCTTGATGGCGGTGAGATCATCGCACAACGCTGTTTTGAGAAAGGTGAAGGTATGAATTTTGAAGCATTTGAAGCCAAAATTCACGCACTTGAACATGAACTCCTTCCCGAAACCGTGAAAAATTTACTCAATAGGAATTAAAATGAACGACATTCTTAAAGTAGGTACTATAGAATTTGCAAGCCGCTTGATCGTCGGAAGCGGTAAATACCCTGATTTTCAAACGACAAAAGATGCAACACTCGCCAGTGGTTCAAAACTTATCACCGTAGCGGTACGTCGTGTCAACATCACCAATCCCAATGAAGAAAACCTGATGGACTACTTCAAAGGTACAGACATTAAGCTACTTCCCAACTCGGCAGGCTGTACCACAGCAGAAGATGCCATCACACTTTTTCGCATGATTCGAGAAGCAACAGGACTTGATCTCATTAAACTTGAAGTCATTGGCGATACCGCAAAAACCCTCTACCCCGATGTCATGGAAACACTCAAAGCCTGTGAAGTTTTAGCACGAGATGGTTTTACCATTATGACTTACACCAATGATGATCCTATTATGGCGAAACGCTTAGAAAATGCAGGAAGTGCTGCAGTTATGCCTTTGGCATCGCCTATCGGCAGTGGACTTGGCATCCAAAATCGTTACAATGTTCTTTTTATAAAAGAAGCGGTTAAGATTCCTGTCATCGTTGATGCCGGTATTGGCTGTGCAAGTGATGCGGCTATTGCGATGGAAATTGGCGCAGATGGCGTTTTGACAAATACCGCAATTGCGCAAGCAAAAAATCCTATTTTGATGGCAGAAGCAATGAAATACGCCGTACTGGCAGGACGTTCCAGCTTCCTTGCAGGACGTATTGCAAAGAAGCCTTTTGCAACAGCTAGCTCACCAACGGAAGGACTTATCGAGTTCCAACCAAAGGCTTAAAAAAATTTCCTTGACAAAAGGCTGGATTTTGGCTAGAATTTCAGCCTTAAAAAGACCATCTTAGGTTTTTTTAAATGTCGGGGCGTAGCGCAGTCTGGTCAGCGCACCTGGTTTGGGACCAGGGGGTCGAAGGTTCGAATCCTTTCGCCCCGACCATGTTATAAATTTGAAAATGATGGTGGGTGTAGCTCAGTCGGTTAGAGCATCAGGTTGTGGTTCTGAGGGTCGTGGGTTCGATCCCCATCACTCACCCCATTAGACCAAAGAGCAGTTTTTTATGCGCTCGTAGCTCAATTGGATAGAGCAACGGACTTCGGATCCGTAGGTTGTAGGTTCGACTCCTTTCGAGCGCACCACCTAAAACCGAGTGAAGATGCGCTCTTAGCTCAGCTGGATAGAGCAACGCCCTTCTAAGGCGTAGGTCACACGTTCGAATCGTGTAGGGCGTACCACCTTTTAAGACGAAGCCTCAGCTTCGCAAAATTTACTACTGTTGTGTGCGGATATGGTGAAATTGGTAGACACGCCAGACTTAGGATCTGGTGCCGAGAGGCATGGGAGTTCGAGTCTCTTTATCCGCACCATCCCTTTAATAGGGACTTTCAAACAAAAAATCAAAAATCTTTTTGACTTCATAAATCTCAAAAGTACACATCAGGGTACACATTAAAAATCCAATGATATTATTTGTTCCTAAATCTTTAAAAAGTTTGACCAACTTATTGGATTCAAAATTAACCGCTTTACTACTTTTCAGTTTAACTCCGATTATCCACACTAACTACATTTAATACACTTGACATCATTCTTATCGTAAAATATATTTCAAACGAATAGAGGCTAAAATATAAATGTCAGATCACGAAGAAAATGATTTTGAAAAATTATTCTTAGACATATCACAAAAGCTATCTAAGAATGCTTTTGATTATATAGATAGTGATCAGAATAATAAATTTATTTCAGAGGTAGCATTTGAGATATCTAAAAACATAAAATTAACGAATTCAGGAAAAGACCAGAAAGCTAACTTCTCTGGTTCTACTAATAAAGAATCGTTGGTTTGGAATGTTTTTGAATCTATGATAAAAAAAAGTGCAAACATGTACTTTTTTAATCTAAACTCTTCGCAAGACAGGCAACTTCTTCAAGATGCATTAAATCAAATATCTGTACAATTAACAGCTAATGACTATGAGTTTCCCACATCTAACAATTATGCTAGTGTTATCAATGATTATAAATCTAAAAAAGTACAAGGTACTTATCAAATACCTAATCACAACTATGAATTTTCACAAAAGCAATCTCACATAAACTATGAGAAGCTAATAAATGAAAAATTGAACCTCCACATGGTACATAATAATATTTATAATGAGCTTGTAAATAAAGGGTTCCAAGTTTGGAGAGATTGCAAAAATTCTACTTTATATTTTCGAGTAAAGCCATTTGAAGATAAACAAAAAACTGATAAAGCAAAGTTATCTAATTATCTCTCTAAATTATTATGTAAAAACATTGAGATTTATGACAGTACAAATGATATTGAATACCCAAAAGACAACTACAACTATTTAATTGTATCGTTGCTACCTATGGTTAAAATGGAAGTATTTGACCTGTCTCAAGAGTTAGAGTTTCCGCCAATGATTAACAATATGCTTTATAAGAATACTTTTGAATACACTACTTTTTTAAGAAAAAGAAATCTGAACCCAAATAACTTTCTATTTACTAAACAAGGAGTTATATTTGACTTTATAAAACAACTCTCCCAAAATGAGCAGCAATTTAATTTTACAATATATTGGTTAGCTCATTTTTTTCAAAACTTAAGTAGCTCAAAAATATGTTTGGTACTTATTGGAGATGAAGAAACAACAAACACCTTTATCTATGATATTATCAAACCTATATTTGCATATAGAAATAAATATTTGAGCATAATCGACAATGAAACCCTACAAAATACAAATAATTCTCTTATTAGAGACAAAATTTTTTATCATATTAGCAATATTTCAACATCAAATACTAATCATAAAAGAATTAGCAATTTAGTCTTAGAAATTTTAAGTCCAAAATATCAAAGAGCTTCTGATGCTTGGGAAGATGATGAAAGTTTTATAAATGGTGAACTGATAGTTACATCAAGCAAAGATACTCCTTATCCATTTTTAAAAGATAGCTATAGCCGTTGTGTAGTATTTAAAGTAAAGCATTTGGATACTATTTTAAAGAAAATGAATATTGACCATATTTCGTTAAAAGAAAATATTTTTGATAATTTAGATAATTTTTCTAATATCTTAGCAGGTTATCCGCTAGACAAAAACCATCATAAGATAATTGATACAGAAGAAAAATTTATCTTGTCAACAATGAAAAATGGGATTTTAATAGCAGCTATATTGAACGAACAAGTTCAACAATTTATAAAAGATATTCGTTCAAATTCATTAGATTTGTTTAAAAAAATTGAACAAGAAGATTCTAATTTATATGAAGAATTCCAATACAACTTTCAAAATAAAATGATTGCTCAACCATTGCTGAGTACATATTTTAATATTATGTTTGATGAAATAATTTTTTCTGACAATAGTATCTTCCTAGAAATCTTAAAAGAAAAAGCAGAAATGTTTAAAAAAGCACCAAATGACAAAAGTAAATACAAAGGGAAAAAAAGATATCAAATTGTGTAACCTCTATCAACTATTCTGATCCCATCCTCCCTTTCTTCTCCACCCTTGTATAACCACGACAAAATAGAAATTGAAAACATAATTTATTTTCTTATACTTATATAATCCCATATATAATATATTCTATTCCTATTAAGAGTTTATATAAATCCTAAAACATTCCTATTAAAGTCCTATATATACAGTAAGATTAATAATAGGCTTAAAATAGGCATATAAGCCATTTTATAACTAAATATATCTATTAATATAAATAATTGGATATCTATACTTTCTATACTCAAAATAGAATCCACTAACTTCTAAAAAATTTCACGTTTTTTTAAACTTCACACTAGAACTATTCAATGACTTATGTAGCCTATAACGATTATTGTCATTTCTGTATCCTCATCAGTGTAGTCAGATAATTGCTCCACTTTGTTAACCAGCTCTCTAATATTTGTTTAAACTGATTTTCGTGCAAGATAAATCAAACGTGCTTTTGATATGTAATGGATTGTACTTGAGGCTACTAAATTCTTGTACCTTTTTTAAAATAAGATAAAGAAAAACTCACTGTATAGCAAAATTGCTATACAGTGAGTTATACATAAAAAATTCTGTTGTATTTATAGATATGTCCATATTGATTTGATTGTAAGTAGCTAAGTATATAAATTTACTCGTTAGTTATTTTGTACACTAATTGTTAAAATATGCCACAATAGTATTAGCTTCAAGATAGCGTATAAGCTCTGACCTAGAGATATGGAGCTTATTCCCTATTTTGACAACTTCAATTTCATTCTTCGATATAAGCTTCTTTGCCATATCTATTTTGATTATATTCATCTCCTCAATTTCTTTCAAATTAAAAATTACGCCTTTTGGGATTAACTCATCGTAGTTAGTTTTCACTGTAGGCTCCTCAACTGTTCAATTTTTATCAAACAATGAGGTTCTTCAAAATTTTTATTCACATCTTTATTTCCACTTTTTTTCAACCACATATCATCACCATAGAAAGAAGAATAGAACCTATTCTTTTGACTTCCACACAACAATAAATAAAAAGGAGATCTATGAGAACAGAGGATGAAAATGTCACATTCCATACCAAACTAATGAGCTTAGTTTTGGTTGGAAAACGGAAAATGGGGGATGTGTTATGAAAACGAAGTCATTTCAAAAACCAAAGAAGTGTAACTGCCAGATGCTAATACTGCTTTTACCCCTCATTATTCATATTGTAGATCACTACAAAGAGTGTAGAAGATGGAACCGTCCGTCATTTTAACATTGGTGATTGCAATAGCAACCGCAATAAAAGAGACGCTTAATTCAAACAAATAAAGCTTTAGTCTATAAGACTTTCAACATTTATTTTTAAACCTAAAAGGAAACTACTATGCAAGCAAAGCCACTTACCAATGAGCAGTTAAGAGCTCACGCACCCTCTATCTTTTCAGAAAACCCGATTGAAGGTGTTTCTGATAAATATGCTTTTGTACCAACCTATTCCGTGTTGGATACATTCAGGCACGCAGGCTATTACCCCATTATGGCAGGTGAGAGTCGCGTGAGAAATCATGAGAACAAAGGCTACCAAAAACACATCATTCAGTTTAGAAGCCTAGAGCATCTACTGCGTCCCAGTGCAAATGAAGAGTATGCAGATATTGTACATACCAATTCGCACAATCGAACCTCTTCATTTAGTGTTGATCTTGCCATCTTTCGTTTGGTGTGTGCCAATATGCTTGTCGTGCCTTCCCATACGTTTTCACATCACTCCATCATTCACGCTGGATTCAATTTTGAGAAAGTACACACAGCGATTGATGAAGTGACTTCACATATGCCACGCATCCAAGAAGAGATTGAAACCTTCAAAGCCATTGAGCTATCTGTTGCAGAGCAACACTCGTTTGCTAAAGTAGCCCTTGATATTCGTTTCGATAAAGACGTACACACCGTTGATTTTAAAGAGTTTTTGCAAGTAAAAAGAGATGAAGATGAAGCGCCTACACTGTGGAACGTATTCAACCGGGTGCAAGAGGCAATTATTCGAGGAGGAATCAAAGGCTCCAACAAAGTAACAGGTAAAACCTTTACCTCTAAACCCATTACAGCGATTGATGCCAACCTCAAAATGAACAAAGAACTCTTTTCAATTGTTCAAATGGTGGCTGATTTGAAAACACCTTCTCTCATGATGGCAGCCTAAAGGATGAATGATGAAACTGCTCAATTATCAACTACAAACATACATTGAAAGTTTAGCAACCTCTAAATCCACACAGTACTTCTCAGACTACGTCCATTCCATTCTTCAAAACACAGCAAAGCCCTATTATCAAAGAGCAGATTACGTGGGCTTATCGCTTCAAGAGATCAAATCAAAGATTGATACCCTCGCCAATGATATTAAAGAGCTTCAAAATCTCAAAAAGAGGCTATCCGATTCGCTTGAAATCTCAAAAGAGATCATTGCTACAGTGTTCTTAGAAAATGGTGTTGATCGTATTGATGGGAATATCATTAGCTCCCTCACCCTTACCAATGAAGCATCAAGCACACAAACATCCTTCACAATCTTAGATCATGAAGCGGTCATGCGTTTAGGCTATATCAAATACCAACCTGATGTGGAAGCGATTGAGCAAGCCATGATGAGTGATGAAGGTAAAGAAGAGTTGGCAGAGTTTGTGAAGAGCGAAACCAATACCACAAAGACACCTGCAAAAGTAAAGGTCAATGCGAAACGTATAGGACTAGGTACACAAGCAGAAGAACTGCTCAACATCGTTGAAGCAGCATAAGGAGAAAAAGCATGTTTGATCAACAACAAAACCAAGCTCTCGCACATGAGCTTGAAAACACTCGAATCAAAAGTCGCTCAAAAGGAGATATTGAGCTTTCCTATTTGGAGGGATTTGATGTCATTGATACGGCTAATCGCATCTTTGGCTATGGCAATTGGAGCTATAACATCTCTACACTAGAGCAAGTATCCCAAGAGTCTAACCAAAATCAAAATATTGTCCTCTGTTATAAAGCCATTGTTGCTGTAAAAGTATGTGATGCACAACACACTCAACACATCAGCAGAGAAGATGTTGGCTTTGGTACTGGTATTGCCAAGACACTCTCCGATGCACATGAAAGCGCAGCTAAAGAAGCGGTCACGGATGCGCTTAAACGTGCCATGCGAAGCTTTGGGAATCAGTTTGGTAATTCACTCTACGATAAAAGCAAACAACATCAAAGCTCTCAATCTACACAGCAACCTAAACCATCCAACCAAGTGAACACTATCCCACAAGATTATTCCAAACTCTCCAATCTAGGATTGAGTGTTATACAACAAGGACAAAACCTCATTGTCATGGGTGATGATATTTTTGCGAAAAAAGACACCATTAAAGCGTGTGGCTTTAAGTGGATGGGCGCTCAAAACATTGGTGTAAACCACTAGAGCAACAGGCGGTATAAGATGGATGAACTCATACCAATCTCACTACGCGATAGCATTCCAACACTCTACCAAACGGAAGATACAAAAGATCCTCTGTGCCACATTAAGCTCTTTACACCTGATTCAAATTGGACATGGTATGTAATTGAGCTTTTCAAAGAAGATATGGACACATGTTATGGTTATGTGCAAGGACTTGAAAATGAATTAGGCTATTTTAGTTTAAAGGAATTGAGAACTATCAAGGGCTTTTTAGGTTTGGCGGTTGAGCGTGATCTACTCTTTGAGCCTACGTTGTTATCTAAGATACGCAAAAAGCACAGATTCGTTGCAAACTAAACTCACTTCGTGTAGTAGAGCCATAACGGTTTCTACTACACCCCATATCTTTTTTTATTTTATTTTTTAGGTTCCTAACTTTGTATATGCATCTTTAAAACAAAAAGCCTATAAAACCTAGTAATTCTAAATTTGGTATACCAAGTTATAGCGTCTATTTTTTATAGAGCTACTTTAGGTTATTAATATTATTAATGATTAATGCATTATAGAGTCATGGCTATCTACTGTTATATCTCGTATATCAGATACCTTACACTACAACATAAAATATATTTTCTGTATACACCTCTTTATTGAAATAAATTAATAAAAGGATATACAAATGTCAAACAGTAAAATAATTAACAAACGAATCGACAGTACGAAGAAGTACATCGATACACTCAGTGAAAAGCATTCAAAGCTTACTCTGGTCAGAGTTGATTTAGGCTACAAAAAGCCCTATAGCGATAGTGTAACACTTGATGATGCAAATCATGACTTTAATCACATGATGAACAACAAAAGAAGCAAACCATCTGTCTTTAAAGAACAGGTAGGCTATATATGCAAAAAAGAATACACAGAAGATAAAGGGGTGCATTTCCATGCTCTTTTTATGTTCGATGGACAAAAAGTACAAAACGGTTCTTATAAAGCTGATCAGATTGGCGAATATTGGGAAGGTCTTACAGATGATAAAGGGAGTTTTCATAATTGTCATCGTAATACCTATGAACATACTGGTATAGGGATGTTAGATCACAGAGATAGTGAAAAAAGAAAAATACTTGATGAAAATGTCATATCGTATCTCTGTAAAGATGAGCAAAATATAAAACCTATTAAAAAGAGCCCAAAGGATAGAGCTTTTACGCGAGGCTCTCTTCCCAAAGAGCAAAAGAAAAAAGGAAGACCTAGGGGTTAATCAAAGGAACAATGTAATATGAGTAAATACTAGACTACTTGACAAATAAAAAAAAGATTGCTATTATTTCAAAATATCTAGTAAATACTAGACTAACTATTTTGTAAGGTTTGCATTGTGAATGAAAAGCAATTTATCTCACTACTCAGAGATTTTAAAAGTATGTTGAAAGTTGAACATCTTGCAAAAATTGTTTATCTACTGATTGCTTGGAAAAAAATATCAGTAGATATAGATCAAAAAGAATTAACATTCAAATATGTTTATAACCAAGGGATTGATGCAAAAAATCTTCAATCCCTTATTCAAGTTCTAGCAAAATCAAACAATCTTTTTGAGCTCTTTTTACATCAAAATATTAGACTTGACACTATTACACGCGATGTATTAAATAAGTTTTTTAGTATCGCTGACGAAGAATTGGCTGTACCAAAAGTTTTTGATGTTTTTTCTTCACTCGCAGAAGAGTATATAGGCTTTTCAATTGCAAATCAAATAGCAGATTTAGGAGTCAGACTATTAGATGGCGAATGCTTGGAAATATATTCGCCTTTTAGTCATGGCTACAATATAGCTTACTATACAGATAAAAAAATATTAGCAGAATCTTTTGCAGATGAATTTGTTATTGAGTTAATGAAAACTATAGAAGATGTTTCTATCGATTTTACTTTTACAGATCCATTAACCCACCCAACGTATATAAAAGTAGATTCACCAGACTCGCTAATGCAATTCAAATGCATCTTATCATTTCCACCAATGGGTGTATCGACCAATAATGAATTTTTACATACTGACAAATACAATAGATTTAAATTCCATAAAGTAAAATCAAACAGTGATATTGCTCAATTTGAACATATATTATCCCAAATGAGTGGAAAGGCTATTGTTTTAATGCATGTTGGCTTTACATATAGAGGTAGTCAAGATGAAGAATTTAGAAAATACCTGATTGATAACAACCTTTTGGAAGCAATTATACAGCTACCTCCAAACTTACATAATGCGACATCAATCGAAACAACATTTGTTATTGTTAATAAGCAAAAAAAAGACAATAATGTTTATTTTTTAAATCTCAAACATGAAAGTTTTTTACAAAGAGAAGGCAGAAGACTTACGCTTAAAGACATTAATTGCATCGTATCGCTTTATCAAAACCAAGAAGAGTTAGAAAATATCTCAAAACGTGTATCGCCTGATGAAATTTATCAAAACAATTATTCTTTTGTCATTGATCGATACATCATTTCCAATAAAATTGAAGCAATACAAAAAAGGCTAAATAGCTTTGAACTAGTCAGTTTAGAACAAATAGCAGATATAAGAAGATCACAATTATTTAAAGATGAAGGAGATGGAAAAGAAGTTTATGAAGTTTCTCCATCGGATTTTACTAAAGCTGGATTTCTTTTTGAATGTGGAAAAATTAAACAAATAGGTTCACAATACAATCGATTACAAACATATAAGTTAGAGCCTTATGATGTACTTTTAAGTACAAAAGGAAGTATTGGTAAGGTTGCAATTGTGGGTGAAATACATGAAATATTGATTGCATCGCAAGCAGTACAAGTTATACGATTAAAACATGACAATAAAAAGCAAAAAGCGATTGTGTTATATATGTTTTTTAAATCCATTATAGGGCAAACATTACTATCTACTTTAGTTTCAGGTGTAGCAATGCCTCAAATTGCCACAACTGATATTAAAAAGCTAAAAATACCCCTACTAGGAGGAGAGGAAGAAGAAAAGATCATTGCAAATTTTCATAATGAAATTAAAATGTTCAAAGAAATAGAAGAAATAACACAAAAAATCACTACAATACACAATAGTTTTTTAGGGGCAGAGTAAGATGAATCAAGCAGTACACAATAAATTAGTCAGTTTTATATGGTCAATCGCCGATGATTGTTTAAGAGATGTCTATGTCAGGGGCAAATACAGAGATGTTATTTTGCCGATGGTTGTTTTACGACGCCTTGATGCACTGCTTGAAGCCACAAAAGAAGCGGTACTTGAAGAGCTTAGATTTCAAAAAGAAGAAGCAGGTTTTACCGAACTTGATGAGAGAGGCTTGCAAGATGCAAGCGGCTATGTATTTTGTAACACGAGTAAATGGACTTTACAAAAACTATATGACACAGCGACAAATTCATCACAAATGCTTGAAGCAAACTTCACAGAGTACCTCAGTGGATTTAGTAAAAATGTGCAAGAGATTATCGAAAAGTTCAACTTGAAATCTCAAATCAAGCATATGGCAGACAAAGATGTCCTTCTTGATGTTTTAGAAAAATTTACAAGCTCTTACATCAACCTCACAGACAAAGAAGCGCTTGATCCAGAAGGTAAAAAGCTTCCTCCTCTGACAAACCTTGGCATGGGTTATGTGTTTGAAGAATTGATACGTAAATTTAATGAAGACAACAACGAAGAAGCAGGAGAACACTTCACCCCTAGAGAAGTAATAGACCTGATGACTCATATTGTGTTTGATCCTATCAAAGACAATCTTCCCCCAGTTATGACTATCTATGACCCAGCTTGTGGAAGTGGTGGGATGCTTACAGAGTCTCAAAATTTTATCAAAGATGAAGAAGGTGAGATACGAGCAACAGGCGATGTCCTTTTGTACGGTAAAGAGATCAACGATGAAACCTATGCCATTTGTAAATCCGATATGATGATCAAGGGCAATAACCCTGAAAACATCAAAAATGGCTCAACACTCAGTGTAGATGACTTTGCAGGTATAAAATTTGACTTTATGCTCTCAAACCCTCCTTACGGTAAATCATGGGCAAGTGAACAAAAATATATCAAAGATGGGAAAGATGTCATTGATCCTCGATTTATTGTGAATCTAAAAGATTATTGGGGGAATAAAAGTGATTGTGATGCAACGCCAAGAAGCAGTGATGGACAACTACTCTTTTTGATGGAAATGGTAGGAAAAATGAAACCATCTTCTTCAAACAGCGTAGGAAGTCGCATTGCTTCTGTTCACAATGGAAGTAGCCTTTTTACGGGTGATGCGGGTGGTGGAGAAAGCAATATACGAAGATATATCATCGAAAATGATTTACTTGATGCCATCATCCAGCTACCAAACAACCTCTTTTACAATACAGGTATTATAACCTACATTTGGCTCTTATCCAACAATAAAGCTGAACCTAGAAAAGGCTATGTGCAACTCATCGATGCCAATGATCTCTACGCAAAATTACGCAAAAATCTAGGGAATAAAAACTGTGAATTAGAGCCTAAACACATCTCCAAAATCATGGAAATTTATAAAAAGTTTGAAACATGTGAAGATAAGTGTGATGGCAAAAAAATTGCTTCAAAAGTCTTTCACAATAGCGACTTTGGATACTATAAAATCAACATTGAACGACCCAAAAGATTAAAATCCCAATTAAGAGATGATTTGATAGAAACACTCAAGTTTGACAAAACGTTAGAAGAGCCTATGCAATGGTGTTTGAGAACATATAAAGAATCGTGTTACATTGGCCTTTCAATCCATAAAAAAGCCATCGAAGAGCACTTAGAAAAAAACGACATCGAGTTGAACACAAAACAATTAATATCATTGCTTTCAAAAGAGTTATGGGCAAAGCACTACCTTCTTTTCAGTACGGCAAAACGACTTCAAGATAAGATTGGAACAACCCTATACGATGACTTTAATATCTTTAAAGTCGATGTTGAAAAAACACTCAAAAACGAAAAGATAAAACTAAGTGCGACAGAGCTCAATACTATATTAAATGCTGTTAGTTGGTATGATGAAAACGCACAAAAAGTTATCAAAAAAATCTCTAAAATCAGTGGAGAAAAAAAAGAACAACTCTTAGAGCATCTTACATGTAAAGAAAATGAACTTGCTCACTTTGGCTATTTTGCCACAGGTAAAAAAGATGAATTTGTAGAGTATGAGAGTGAAACAGAGCTTAGAGACAGTGAAAATATCCCTTTACATGTAAACATCCAAGCATACTTTTTGCAAGAAGTAAAACCTCATGTAGAAGAAGCGTGGATCAATCTTGATAGTGTCAAGATAGGCTATGAGATAAGCTTTAATAAATACTTTTATACTCATAAACCACTAAGAACGCTTGAAGAAGTAGCAAAAGATATCCTTGAGCTTGAAGAGGCTAGTGAAGGTCTTATCAAAGAGATTTTGGGAGTATAAGATGACATTGGAAAAATATACTTCTTATAAAGAGAGTGGTATTGAGTGGTTGGGACAGATTCCTCGCGATTGGAAAATTAATAAAATAAAAAACATGTTTAGTTTCAGTAAGGGATTAACAATTACAAAAGATAATCTTCAAGAAGAAGGTATTTATTGTGTTAATTATGGTGAAATTCATTCAAAATATGGCTTTGAAGTAAACCCGGAAATTCACAGTTTAAAATGTGTGGATGAATCATATTTAAAAAGTGATCCAAAATCTTTACTTAATTGTGGTGATTTTATCTTCGCCGATACTTCAGAAGATATTGAGGGGTCTGGTAATTTTACCCATCTTAATAGTAAAATACAAACTTTTGCAGGATATCATACAGTGATTTGTCGTCCGAAAAAAAAGACAAATTATAGATTTTTTGCTTATCTTTTTGATTCTACAACTTATCGTTTACAAATTAGAAAACGAGTAAAGGGAGTAAAAGTTTATAGTATAACACAAGGAATTCTTAAAGATACTACTTTATGGCTTCCTCCTACAGAAGAACAAACAAAAATAGCCTCATTTCTTGATGTAAAAACCGCTCAAATTAATGAAGTCATCAGCCAAAAAGAAAAGCTTATCGCACTGCTTAAAGAGCGAAAACAAATCGTTATTAACGAAGCTGTAACAAAAGGCTTAGATAAAGATGTAGAGCTGATAGATAGTGGTGTTGAGTGGATTGGAAAGATACCGAAGCATTGGGATTTGCTAGCTAACAAACACATATTTAAACTAAAAAAAGACACAGTAGGTAAAAGTTCAAGTGAATATTCATTATTATCCTTAACTCTTCAGGGTATTATCAAAAGGGATTTAGATGGAGGTGGAAAATTTCCTGCTGAATTTGATACTTATCAAGAAGTTAAAGAGGGCGACTTTGTATTTTGTCTATTTGATGTTGAAGAAACTCCAAGAACTGTCGGTCTATCAAAATTTGACGGAATGATTACTGGAGCATATACTGTAATGAGTGTTAAAGATATGGATAGAAAATATTTGTATTATTTTTATCTAAATTTAGATAGTAGAAAAAGATTAAAACCATTATATAAAGGACTTAGAAACACAATACCAAAAGATAGTTTCTTTTCTTTTAAAACATTTGTTCCACCAAAATCCGAACAACTCAAAATCGTAGAATATATCGAAACGCAAACAACAAAAATAGACAATGCCATAGTTTTACAACAAAACTACATCACCAAACTCAAAGAGTACAAAGCTACACTCATCGACAGCGTGGTGACGGGTAAAGTGAGGATAGCCTGATGGCATATATATTTAGATTGTTTTTGATAGTAAATTCATTGTCTCTATCATTTTTAATATTTGCAATACATAAACATATTACCTTAGACTGGATACAGCCAATCTTTTATTACATTTGTTCCCTAGTGCTTAAAATAGATTTTTTAATTCCTTTTATCGACAAGTATTTTTATAGTTTGTTAAATATAGCCTCTTATCTTTTTTATCTTATTTTTATTGTTACACTATCTACTGCTAGTGTCTATTTTATCAATATGTTATCCGATGATGAAATTGAAAAAGATACACTTACCAATATTGAACCTGCTAATGATACTTTTTTACCAAGCTATTTAGCGTATTTTTTTGTTGCATTAAGTGTGCCAGATATTGAAATATTTTTTGTTGTTTTTGGGATCATTGCAATATTTATTTATTACTCAAGAATTTCATACTTCAATCCTATATTTTTTATTTTTGGCTATAAATTTTTTTATGTTATAAATAGTAACAATGTCAAAGTATTGTTAATCACAAAAAAAGAGATAAAAACTACTCGAAGTGCAAGATTTAATAATCTTAAAAGAATTACAAATTACACATTTATAGACTTAGATAAAGGACAAAAATGAACTATTTATTAGCAAAATTAAAAGGTAGAGATGATGAGTTTTTAAAAGTTATTGCATCAAAAAACACTATACTTGAAACTCCCAACTTAGCTAATCCTCAAAGCTATTCTTCAGAGTATAAACTTGAAGATGATGAATGGTTCATTTTAGATAATTTTTTATCTAGAAATTATACAAATGGATTGATAGAAGAAACTTTTAATGGAACTACTTTTAATCAAATAGCTACTGATAAATATGAAGATATTAAATATTTATGCACAAAACAAAATAATCTATATTTATTTCAAAAAATGTCAACTACTCAACTTCTATCGAAAAAATGGTTTAAGATTACTGATTCACCAACATTGCAAACAGATAAACCAATTATTGTAATCAATGAATGGATTGATGCTATATATGATAAAGATAGCGATACTTTGTATTTCAAAGAGATTGCAAAAATTAAACAGATGTTTAAGGGTATTGAGGCTTTGTATCGGACAGCCACACAAGAAGAAGTAAATAGTTTTTTAGGTAAAGGTTTTATTTCATTAGGCACAGATTTTACTAGTGATAGTGTAAAAACTGCAAATAGAAAAAGAATTGCAATGGCTATTGATACATTAAATAGCTTTACAGATAGTGAAGTAACACAAGTTGTAACTTATACTAAATCTTATTGCCCAGATGTTCCAACAGATGGAGATAAGTTTGTGATTGAAACAGAAGATCATTTGAAATTGGTTTTGTTTGGAATTGAACAACGGTATTATACGACTTTAATCCATCCTGAGAAAAGACTTGCTAATTCAATTTTGGAGATGTAATGAGTGAAATTTTGATCTATCAAAACGAAACTGGCAATATAAAAGTTGATGTTATGTTTGAAGATGGCTCTTTGTGGCTTTCTCAAGCTCAGCTTTGTGACGTATATGGCAAAGCAAAATCAACTATCAGTGAGCATATCAAAGCTATTTTTGAAGAGGGTGAACTAGATGAAAATGTGGTTGTTCGGAATTTCCGAACAACCACGCAGCATGGTGCTATTGAAGGAAAAACTCAAAGTAATGATGTCAAGTTTTATAACCTCGATATAATCATAGCCATTGGTTTTAGAGTACGCTCAAACACTGGTACAAAATTTCGTATCTGGGCAAATGACAAGCTAAAAGAGTACATTACCAAAGGTTTTGTACTTAACGATGAGCGATTTAAAAGTGGCAACTCCATGAGCTATTTTGACGAACTTCAACAACGACTAAGAGAGATACGCCTTAGTGAGCGATTTTTTTATCAAAAAATTAAAGATATCTATATGACAAGCATTGACTATGATGCAAGCAATGAAAAAACAATAGAATTTTTTAAAATCGTCCAAAATAAGCTTTTATGGGCTGTATCGTCTCAAACGGCTGCTGAGTTAGTACACAATAGAGTCGATATAACTAAACCTCTTTTAGGGATGCATTCTTATGATAAACAAGACAAACATATCACAAAAAAAGATGTAAGTATTGCAAAAAATTATCTTAATGAAGAAGAGATAAAACTTCTTGGACTTTTAGTCGAGCAGTATTTGGCATTTGCCGAAACGATGGCTTCTCAAAAAATGCCTATGTATATGAAAGATTGGATTGAACGGCTTGATATGATACTGTCTATGAATGGTAGAGAGTTGTTAACGCACGCAGGAAAGATAAGCCACAAACTTGCAAAAGCTAAAAGTGAACTGGAGTATCAGAAATTTAAAGAAGAACAAAAAATAGTAGAAAAATTTCAAAGTATTAAAGAGCTTGAAGAAGACATAAAGAGGTTGAAATGACAAGTCAAACAAATGAATTAGCATTAGAAGAAGCCATCGAAAAAGCTTTGTTGGCGCAAGGGTATTATAAAGGCGAAAACAGAGATTTTAATAAAGAATATGCAATTGATGAAAAAAGATTTTGGGATTTTTTAGAATCAACTCAAGAGGAAGAGTTAAATAAACTGAAACGTGACCCTCAATACAAACTTAAGATCATACAAAGACTTGATAAGTTGATTAAGAAATATGGGATTTTAAAAATCCTAAAAAAAGGGCTTGATGTTGATGATGCTCATTTTACATTTTTTTATATAGCACCTCTTGCTTCTAGTGGAAAGGAAATCAAAAAGCGATTTGCTTCCAATATCTTTAGTGTCACAAGGCAAGTAACGTTTTCCAATGCCAATCCAATGCTTGAACTTGATATGGTCATTTTCTTAAACGGTTTGCCAATAATTACATTGGAGCTTAAAAACCATTGGACAGGACAAAATGCACGGTATCATGGGATTAAACAGTATAAAGAAGATAGAGATCCCAGAGAGCCACTACTAAATTTTGCAAGATGCATCGTTCACTTTACCATTGATACCGATGAAGCCTTCATGACGACAAAATTAGAAAATGATAAAACGTTCTTTTTACCATTTAACAAAGGTGATAATTTTGGAGCAGGTAATCCTGTAAATCGAACTGGGCATAAAACTACCTATATTTGGGAAGAAATCTTTACTAAAACCTCACTTGCCAACATCATTCAGCACTTTGTGAGGCTGGATGATGACACACTTTATTTTCCAAGGTACCATCAACTTGATGTTGTTAGACAACTGATAGATGATGTAAGCCAACACGGTGTTGGGAAAACCTACCTTATCCAGCATAGTGCAGGAAGTGGAAAGTCTAACTCAATTACATGGAGTGCTTATCAGCTGATCGAAGCATACTTTCAAAATGAAGAACAACCACTTTTTAACAGTGTAATTATCGTCACGGACAGAAAACTACTGGATAAACAACTAAGAGACAATGTCAAAAGCTTCAGTGAACAAAAAAATATCGTAGCACCTGCTTATAGTTCTAGTGATTTGAAAAAGAATCTTGAAAATGGTAAAAAGATCATTCTCACAACCATTCAAAAGTTCCCCTTTATCGTAGATGGTATAGCCGATCTAAGCGATAAAAAATTTGCCGTTATTATCGATGAAGCACACTCAAGTCAAAGTGGAACAGCTCATGGCAAAATGAATGAAGCAATGGGTAAAAAAGAATTTGACGAAGAGATGGATGCACAAGATATAGTTTTAGAAATTATGCGAAGTCGAAAGATGAAAGGTAATGCTTCCTATTTCGCATTTACAGCTACTCCTAAAAATGCAACGTTAGAAAAGTTTGGTATCAAACAACCAGATGGAACGTTTGAACCATTTCATCTGTACTCTATGAAACAAGCAATTGAAGAGGGGTTTATTTTAGATGTACTTTCCAATTATACAACGTATAAAAGCTATTATGAAATAACAAAATCTATTGAAGACAACCCACTATTTGACACCAAAAAAGCTCAAAAAAAACTAAGAAGTTTTGTAGAAAAAAACCCATCAACCATAGGTACAAAAGTTGAAATTATCTTAGATCATTTTATGGAAAAAGTTGTCAAAACGAAAAAGCTAAAAGGCAAAGCAAAAGGTATGGTAGTCACTGCAAATATTCCATCAGCGATACTTTACTATCAAGCTATTACTAGAAAACTCCAAGAGCTAGGGAGTCCCTTTAAAGCTATTATCGCGTTTTCAGGGAAAAAACAAGTTAATGGTATTGATTACACAGAAGATGAAATAAATGGTTTTGCGTCCAAAGATATTAGCAAAAAATTTGATGCTGATGAATACAAACTTCTTGTTGTAGCAAATAAATTTTTAACAGGCTTTGATCAACCAAAGCTTTGTGCAATGTATGTAGATAAAAAATTACAAGACGTATTAGCCGTTCAAGCGCTTTCTCGTCTTAATCGTGCAGCACCTAAATATGGTAAAAAAACAGAAGATTTATTTGTACTCGATTTCTTTAATAAAATCGAAGATATAAAAGCCTCATTTGATCCATTTTATACTTCGACAACTCTTAGCGAAGCAACAGACATCAATGTCTTGCATGAATTAAAAGATACACTAGATGATTTGGGTGTTTATGAAGCAAATGAAGTCGATGAGTTTTTTGAAAAGTATTTTAAAGGGGTTGATGCCTCCAAACTTTCACCGCTTATTGATACCGCAGCAGCTAGATTTAACAGTGAATTAGAATTGAGCGATGAAGATAAGGCTGATTATAAAATCAAAGCAAAGCAGTTTGTGAAGATTTATGGTCAAATGGCTTCTATTATGCCTTACGAGATACTCTCATGGGAAAAACTCTTTTGGTTTTTGAAGTTTTTAATTCCAAAAATGATTATAAAAGACAAAGATAAAGATAAACTAGATGAGCTCTTAAATAGTGTTGATTTATCAACCTATGGGCTTGAGAGAGTTAAACTAAGTGCGAATATTGAGCTTGATGCAAGTGAAACACAACTTGATCCACAAAATGCCAATCCAAGAGGCACACACGGAGATTCAGAACAAGATGTATTGGATAGCATTATTGAAGCATTTAACGAAAAATGGTTTCATGGTTGGGATGCCACACCTCAAGAACAGAGGGTTAAATTCATTCATCTCATGGAAAAAGTGAAAACACATGATGATTTTCAAGCCAAATACCAAGAAAATCATGATGCTCACACCAGAAGAATTGCTTTAGAGAAGATTTTTTATGAAATCATGAATCAAGAGCGAAAAAAAGAGCTTGAACTTTATAAACTCTTTGCAGGTGATGATGCTTTTAGAATGGGAATGCTAGATAGTTTTGAAAGGATTTTTAACAAGAACTTAGGACATCCCTATCAAACACACTAAGTCAATTTTTTACACAAAACACTTTTAACAACCTTCATACCACGACACAACCTGTCAGGCTCACTCGATACACTTCTTCCATACTATTTGGAAGAAGGTCGAGCCTTTATGCTTTCAATTGCGATAGGGAGTATTTTCATCATACTTACGGGATATTTTTTTAAAAAATATCTCCATGACTTATCAAAATTTGAATCAGAAATACTTTCATCCTCTCCAAATAATCAAGATGATGCTTCATTAAGCTATGAAGCTATCAAACAAGCTTTGGATAATAAACAAAATATAGACAAATAAAAGAAGAAATCTAATGAAAAGGAGCATTTTATGCTAGTGAAAAAACTAGTGGTTTTATCTATTGTGAGTTTTAATTGTTGGGCGGCTATGCCTTGGGAAACAGGTTGGGCGATGGGTGGAACATCCACATATGCAATTAACGATAAAGAGAACAATCAGTTGCTCATAGAGTGTAATGAGCAAAATGGAGCATTGTATTTGAGGGATGAAAAAAGAAATGAAATCAAACTGGGTCATGCAGTTTCAGTGAGTGTTAATAACATTAAAATGATTGTACCAACAAATATTGATACAACAAGTGCAAATGGCGATAAAACAACTTGGGGAAATTTCATTTATTCACTTTCTAAATCAAAAATTATAGTAATCAACAATAAAAAATTTGAGCCAAACAACTCAGAAAAGCTATCTGAAATAGCAAAAATATGTACCGCTTATGATGAAACAGACAACACTCCTCCCGTAACACAAAATACACTGCAGCAAACAACAAAACCTTTACTTAAAGTCAACTTACATTACGAACAAAGGAGCTATAGCAATATTCCTATCACTGTGCCTATCGTGCATTTAGTTGGACTTAGCGAAAAACCTTTTAATGTCCAAGGGCTTATTGTAAATAAAGGCAACTGTAAAGTTACTGCATACGGATTAGAGATGCTCAAAAAACCAATGGTTTATGGTGAAGAAAGAACTATCCCATTGGTTGTATCATCAACATGTAGTACGCTTTTGGATATTGTCGTCCAAACTAATTTAGGAAATTTTGCTTATACCTTTAAATAATCGACATGGGTAATTTTTAACGACACAACCTGTCATGACACTTGATTAAACTTTGATTGTTATTTTAATATTAGGAGTGAACATGTTACCATTTGTTTTAGGGGGAGTTGCTATTGCAGCCACAGGCTATAAAATTAAACAGTTCCTTACTAATGAAGACCATCTTGATAAAGTTAATGATACTCTTATGAAAGGAATGGATTGGCTTGACAGTATTGATAAAAAGGCAGAAATATTTTTCGATGGATTAATTCAAAAAATTGATGACTCTAAAAATCAAGAAAAACTAGCTTTACTTTTAGACGAACTTGATGATATTAAAAGTACAACAGCAACAATCATCTATAACGATATTGATGAGCTACTGTTTGATGCTACAAAAAATTCTTGTTCAGAAATCTATAAACCATGTGAAATAGAACTGATAAGAGACAAGAAACAAACACCACTACGATATACAGAAGAAAACTATCTCCTTGTAGAAAAATTCTGCGATATATTAACAACTGCAAATAACTTTCTTTCTCAACACATTGATGAAATTAAAACATTTTCCACTCAAAATAAATCTTCAGTACAAACTTATACACTTTTACAAAATCAAATCAAAAAACTATATATAATTCAAACTTTTTTAGAAAATGTTATTTATTGTAAAGTTAGTAACGATAATATAACAATTTCAAAGGCTACAATAAGATCTTTTAATAGAATTAGGCATACAATTCAGTTATTTAAGAGTTAATGAAATATATTAGTTCTTAATTATTAATATTTAACAAAGGAATTCTCTATGGAAATACTTTTACTATTGTTCTTCGTTGTGATACTTCAGTTCATTGTTCTACTTATAGTTCTCAGAACTGCAAAACATCAACAGAAAGCGACTCAAGAATACATAACAAACCTTGAACAGAATATCACAAATTTAGTGAAATCAACTTTTCATACAATGAACCAACAAGTCTTAAATTTAAAAATTGATAATTATGTTAATACTGCAAATAAAACATTAAACTCTAAAGAACATACATACGAGAATGAATTTTTTACTCAAGAGTTTGGACATTGTAAAATCGTTAAAATCATCGATAAAAAAGACAGCTCTGTTACATATGTTTATTATAACGAGAATGGGGGAAAATCTTATACAGAAACGTTTAGTGAAAATATTCTGAAATATTCAGCACATTATCAAGATGATAAATTAAATAGGGGCTGTGAATATGACCCACATGCAAATCTTCTTTTCGAATATTTTTATAATGAGATTGGAGAAGTCATTAAAAAAATTGAATATTTTTACGCAGAAGATGGCACATTAGAAAATACACAAGAAACTCATTATTAGGAACAATCATGTATCTACATTTATTAAAAGAAGAAGAGCAAAAAGATTTTTTGGAATTAGCATATCATCTCATGGGGATAGATGGAACACATCAAGATGAAGAAATTACAGTATTTGAGAGCTATAAACATGAATGCTCTTTACAAGAATATATCATTTCAAAACAAAATAATTTAGAAAGTATCATTTCTAATTTTCGAATCTCCTCTGTAAAAACAAAAAAAATAATTCTTATAGAGCTTTTCGGTATTTTACTAGCTGATGGTGAAGTACATGAAAATGAAAAAACTTTTATAAATCATATTGCTACCTCATTTGAGATCACAGAAGAAGAGTTAGAAAAGATAAATAAATGGGTTTTGGCTATGGATCATATCGTAAAATTAGGATACACGATTATCAACAAAGGAAATGGTGATGTTTGATTTTGTCATAAGCGTCAAAGATAGTATTTTTGATAAAGCAGAATCTATAAATGATTATGTTGGAGAAGTAGTAGATTTTACCATTGATGAAGTCAAAGATGGCAGTGCAAAGGCTTGGAATAGTGTTACAGGCAAAGATAAATTTTATGAAGCTGAAAATTTACGTAAAAAAATTACAAGAAAATATAATAAAACAGAACATTCCTATGAACAACAATCAAAAATACTCCTAGATTCTTTAGAACAAACGATAAACTCAATAAACAATCATAAACAAGAAATTTATAAAAAACACTTTTCTCAATTTACCTTATTAGCAAATCGTTTGCATAATCTTTCCATTCAAGGTGAGAGTTTCATAGAATATTTTGATAGTAGTATTTATGAAATGAAAAACTTGAATACTGTGCGATCAAAAAATGACTTATATAGCATTGACTTCAATAATATGAAAGCTCAAGAGATCGCTACAGGAATACTTACTTTAGGTTGGTCAACACGAAGTAAAGCTGTAGAAACTTTACGAAATGTACAAGCAGAAGAAAAAAGAGTACAAGAAGAAATTACAAAGATGAATGCACATATTACTCAGTTAAAAACAGTATTATCTGCACTTGAAAATGTTGAAGAATATTTTGCTTCATTAACACATAATTATGAAAAATTACTACATCGTTTTAGATACGGGATTGCTTCTCAAATGCAAAAAAACATATTAAATAATATTGCATTAGAGAATGGAAAATTAGATTTTAAAATGATGCCTATAGTTCATATAGAAGAATTTCAAGCACTTTTCAATCTTTCTATCATTTTAAAAACAATGGCAACAATGGGTTATCTTGATGAACAAGGTAATGTCAACGAAGAAGACCAAAAATCCATAGACAAGATTAAGCTTTTAACTACCCAAGAACTAGCTGTTGCATAAGGATAAATAATGAGTAACGAAAAATATATAATAAAAGAGCTTTCATTTGATACGATGATGGATGAACTTAATGGAACATCACCTCTAAATATGAGTAAAAAGCTTATCGAATATGAACTATACGATCAACAGGATTCTTTAGATATTTTAAATCAAATCTATAAAGAATTCGATAGTAAAGATAATGTAATTGATAATCTTGTAAACCCTATGCTGTTAAATTTAGCAGATGGGCTTGTTAAACACCCTGATTTGAATGGTACATTTAGAAAAACAAACATCACACCTTCAAGACTTGTTAATGAAGTTAATGCTTTTAGTTATGAGCAACACACTAAAAAAGATATAGATGATGATGTATTTTTGACACAAGCAGAAAAAAGTCATTACAATAATGAAAAACTAGGTATAGACAAAGATGGTAAGAAATATAATAAAAACTATCATAGAAACAAAATTTACGATATCAAGCCAAGAGATAAAACGCGAGAAGAAAAAGGACTTTCAAAAGATGAAATAATTGGAAAAGATATGGATCATGTCAATCCTATAAATCATTTAAGAGAAAAGTATAAAAATCATCCATACATGTATAGAGAAGATATTGCCAAAATAATTGGTATGTCTGATAATGAGGAGTATATCGATCCTTCATTGAACCGTTCTAAAGGGGACAAAACTTGGGATGAATATATTTCAAGTGCACCAAAAAATGAAGATGGTGATGTCATTGATTCAAATGGAAAAATTTTATTAACAAAAGAAGAACAAGAAAAAAAATTAAAACTACAAAAAGAAACTACGAAAGCACAAAATAAAGAAGCCGCCAAAGCAATGGCAACAAATATAGGACTTAAAGGGATTGGGGATATTATTATATTACTCTTAAAACCTATTTGGTTTGAAATTAAAGATATGTTCAAAAATGGCATTTTACATGGATTTGAAACTGATGATAAAATTGAAGCTTTTTTATTAAGATTAAAAAGAGTTGGTAACTTTATCAATGACAATGTTTTAAAAACATTAGGGGATAGTTTAAAAGATGTTTTTAGTAATTTTATACCTATGTTAATAAGTTCAATTGCTGGAATTTTTACAGGAATGTTCAAAAAAATTATTCAGATAATCAGTGATGGATTTATGGCTATAAAAGAAGCTTTTAAAATTATATTAAAAGACAAAGATGAAAACGGTAACATAATATCCCCAGCTCAGAAAGCAGATGCTATAACAAAGGTTATAGTAAGCGCTATTGTCCCAATTATTATATTTGCTTTTGAAGAAACTATTCTGTCAGGTCTAAAATTTTTAAATGATACTCCGTTTGCATTTTTAAAAGATGTAGCTATGATTATTTTAAGTGGCTTAGCTACCACATTAATAGTATGGCTTTTAGACCAAATAGATATCTTCTCTGTAAAAAGTGAAAAGCGAGTAATGAGAGTAAAAGAAATTTTTGAATTAAGAATTGAAACAATTAAAAAAAATACTGATATATTTGAAAAAACATCCATTGAAGTGTTAGCAAAACAAAAACTTCAGTTCAAAAAGATAGCTTCAGATATGCATCATGCTATAGAAAATAATTTGAATGTCAATGACTCTGTTTATCAAGTGGCTAATTTTATGCATATTGATTTACAAGCTAAATCTACAGATGAATTTTTAGCGCTACTTAGTAGTAAAAAACCATTAGTGATCTAAAAAAATGAGTAAAAAGACAACTGAACACGATAAAATAGCCACTAGATTAGCATTAATCCTTCAAAAATTAATTGCTAAAGAAAGATTTACAATTGAAGAGCTATGTGAAGAGTTTAATGTAAATAAGCGAACAATTCAAAGAGATATCAATGAGCGGCTTGCATTTTTACCTATAAAAAAAGAAAATGGGGTTTATTTTGCTGAGTCTTTTGCATTTGGAGATCTAAGCTTTAAAGACATTCAGGCATTTGCTACTCTAAGTGGTATAAAATCACTCTACCCTGCTTTAACCAATGAATTTATTGTGGATCTGCTTAATATCAAAACCAATCAAGCATATCTTATTAAATCATTCGACCATGAGAGTATTGCAAATCAACAGAAATCTTTTGAAAATATTTCTGCATCGATTCTCAAACATCAACAAGTAACATGTATCTATAAAGAAAAACAAAGAGTTTTAAATCCTTACAAGCTCGTCAATATCAATGGAATATGGTATTTAGCTGCTGATGAAAACGGCACTCTTAAAACATTTACTTTTTCAAAAATGGGCAATCTGAGATTTTTAGATACTAATTTTTCAGAGAATCCTGAGTTTGTAGAACTTCTCAAAAAAAATGAAGTAACATGGTTTTCTAATAATACTCTTGAGGTGACCTTACAAATCAATTCAAATGTTTCTGAGTATTTTTTTAGAAGAGCACTTCTTCCTAACCAAAAAATCATAGAACAAAATGATGATTATCTTATTCTTTCTACAAAAGTATCCTATGAAGATGAGCTTTTTAGTATAGTTAAATACTGGCTACCACATATAAAAATTTTACAACCAATGGATTTACAAGTTAAATTCGAAGGTGTTTTAAAAGATTATCTATCCAGTAATACAACAATATAACTACAAAACAATCCTATAACTCACATTTCTCCCCGCCGTCCCCTCAATCTGCTCAATACATCCAAACTCTAATAACTCTGTTATATCTCTAGATGCTGTTGTTGAAGCAGTATCTGCAATACTCATGTATTTCTTCTTACTCAAATTCCCTTTGAAATTCTCTATGCCTATATCTAAAATAAAATTCATTACTTTGATCTGTCTAGCATTGAGTGGTTGATCTCTATGTTTATCCCAAAACTTTGTTTTAAAAACAATATGGTTAAGCCTGCCTTTTGCATCAAGGAGTGCTTGATAGAGCGTATTTAAAAACCATTCACACCAAAGAGTGATGTCAAGGTTATTATCCACCTTTTTGATATACCCTGTTGTTTGCTCAAGCGCAGCATAATAAGCTTTTTTATTCTCATTAATAGTACTTGACATAGAGTAGAGCCTTGAGATTTTAGAGTTTTCAATATGGGAGAGAACTAAATCTGTAATAGCCCTTGTGATCCTTCCATTGCCATCGTCAAAGGGATGAATAATAACAAACCATAGATGGGCAATACAGGCTTTAATCAACGTTGGGTTTTCAGCATTGAACCAGTCCAAAAAGCGTTGCATTTCTTTGTCTAACGCTTGCTGTGGTGGTGCTTCATAATAGACAACTTCTCGTCCAATTGCACCACCTACAATTTGCATGGTCTCTTCACCCCTAAAGGTTGCTGTATTGATTTTACGTAAACCACTATATCCTTTAGGAAACAATGCATTATGCCAACCAAAGAGTCTCTCTAGCGTTAACGCTTTATCATAGTTAGTATTGGCATCAATCAGGATTGCAACGAGATTATCTGTCGAATCAATAATCTTTTTATCGTCAATCTCTCTTAATCCAAATTTCTTAGCAATAGATGCTTTAACGCTATCTCTATTTAAAATCTCTCCTTCAATAGCAGCAGTACTAAGTGTTTCATTTAACAAAGCATCACATTGTCTTTGAAGAATTGTATCTTGGCTTAGTGTTTGTGAAAGTGCCAAGAGATAGCCTTGCTCCATAGCAATCTTTTGAAGTAAATGCTCTAATTTTTCAAGCTTGTATGTAAAATGTGGATAATCATCATATTGCCAGATCCATCGTTTCATAGAGATTCTCCAAAATTGGTTTGATTAGAATAGCATAATCATACCATAAATGGTACGATTATGGGCATAAATCGTTTCAGCTAATATCTTACCACTATTTTATAATAATGATTTTTAGTATATTTTATTTTCTTACTCTACTAAAAAAATCATCTAATGATTCTGCTGCAACTTCTTGGCGAACTTTAGAATACCGCTTTGTCACGCTGATGGACGTATGCCCTAAAACAGAAGCGACCTGCTCCAAGGTTCTACCACTAGATACTAGTGTACCACCTATTAAATGTCTCAAATCATGAATTCTAAGATGAACGCCTAGCTGTTTTAAGACTTTATCCCAATGATTACGCACCGTTCCCTTATCCATTTTTCTAGTTTTATCAGTCAATGCGTTAAATATATAATTGTTACCACTCTGAATGCCCAGCGTTTCAAGTGTCCCAATAAGCTCTGCACTCAATTTATAGGTCATTGGTTTTCTAACTTTATTATTTTCGTATTTGATAGTATACGTGTTATTTTCAGGGTTAATATCGCTCCATTGAAGGCTTAGTACCTCATTGAGCCTTCTACCATGAGATAACCAAATAAATATACTTTTAAAAGGCTCTAACGGATAGTTATACAAAATATCGTAAAGCTCTTTTGTCTTTTCATCCGACAGCTCTATGCTCATCTGATTATCAAATTTTGGTATTTGAATTAAGTCTGCTGGATTTGATTTTAACGTTCCATCCAATACATAGCGTTTGAACATAGGTCTAAGAGTCTCTTTGAGTGATTTTGCGGTACGAGGGCTTTTCCCAGAGTCCAAAATTTGATTCACAATTGATTGTAGTTTTCGAGTCGTCACTTTATCGATAGATGCTTTGGCTAAATCGTGTTGAGAAAGTATCCATTTATTTGCAAATGTTTTATACGAAATAAGTGTATTAGGAGATAATTGATTTTTTTTCATATCCATAAATTCTTCCCATGCCTGCTGAAGCGTTGGAATTGTAATTTTCAATTCTTTATGAGCACCTTCTATCAATTTTTTTAACAAAATTTCTCTCTGAGAAGAGACTTGTCGTAATGCTTGCAAAAAAGTAATCTTTTGAGAAAAATCGAATGTTTTTTTAGTTTGCGTACGTACGCAGCTTTGATTAACATATGTAATGCGAAGGACTAGCTTGAAATCTCTTTGAATATAAGTAGGTGCTTTACCTATTTCTTTGCCACTAAAAATTTCATCATTGTTAATAAAATATATATTGCGACAATCTACATTTGGAAGATTTACTTTCACAAGAATATCAGCCATGCTACAACCTTGAGTATGTTGTGTTAGGGTACACATTAGGGTACACATTTTTATGTATAATTATAGTTATATGTACCTTATAAAAAAGTCATTATAGGTTACAAAGTCCCTTAAAATAGGGATTCTGTAAGTAGTTGTATTTAGCTGTAACTAGCGTACTTACCAGACTTAGGATCTGGTGCCGAGAGGCATGGGAGTTCGAGTCTCTTTATTCGCACCATTTTTTCTTCAAAATACATTCTTCAACATGTTACAATTCAACTTTATTTACGTTTCTTCATATTTTAAGGAAATTCTGATGCAAAAAATTTACCTTGCAGGCCCGGAAGTCTTTTTGCCCAATGCACTGGAAATTGGTACTGCGCATAAACATTTATGTGCCGATTATGGGTTTGAAGGGCTTTTTCCACTTGATAATACCATTACAGGAAGTCATCCCAAAGAGATAGCAGAAGCCATTCGGTACGCCAATACGATGATGATCCATACGTGTGATATTGTCATTGCCAATCTTTCGCCTTTTAGAGGGCCGGAGCCTGACAGTGGAACGGTTTGGGAAGTGGGGTTTGCGCAGGGGTTAGGTAAAAAAGTAGTCGCCTATTCGACAGATCTTCGCACACTCAAAGAAAAAACGCAATCCATTCTTACTTTAGGGGATGCTAACTGTGATACATTGGGCATGGCGATTGAAGATTTTGGACTGACGCACAATCTTATGTTTTCGCAAAACGTCATTGCTTCAAGTTTTGAAGAGTGCCTTAAATACCTTAGTCAAAAGGCTTCGTTGACTCATCTGTCATAATGGCAGCATGCCCAAGGTTGTAAGGGAGTTTGGCGCGATAGGTTTGAGGCGAAGCGCCATACCACTTTTTAAAACTTCGTGTAAAACTACTCAGATCGTTATAGCCCAAATACAGAGCTATGGTTCCAATGTCAATCGAAAAATTTTGGAGATAATACAAAGCCAATTTTTTCCGTACATCTTCTAACAATTTTGAGTAGATAAAAGCTTCTTGTTTCAAATAAGATTGCAATCTTCGCACGTTTACATGTAACAAGGAAGCAACGGTCTCAATGTCGATGGGCTCGTTGCCCAGACGCACTAAAATGAGCTTGCGCACTTTGTTATTCCAACTGGTATCGTAAAAGTTGTCGATGATTTTTTCGGCTTGTGATTCAAAGTATTTTAGCAGACCTGGATAGGCATTTTTAAGCGGAATAGACAAGGTCTCTTTTGAAAAAATCAGGGCATTTTCATACGCATCAAACACCAAATGCTCTCCAAAAAGCTTCTCATACTCTTTGATAATCGAAACTTTCGCATAGTGAAAATGGGTAGCCTTTGGCACAATCTCTTGACCACAAAGCTGACGAATCAACGTCACAATAGCACTTAAATGAATTTCAACTTGATGCTTTGGAATGAGGATAAGAGGATTGTCATCAACCGTGAAGAGCAGTTTGACCTGCTCTTTTTCGAGGATAAACGTAAATTGAAGATTTTTCCCAATTAAAATTGAAAAGTTGCATAACCGCCTTAGCATCTGCTCAACATTGGCACTGTTAGCAAGCATGTAGCCGAGTAACCCTAAAGATTCGGACGATGATGTTGTTCCTAAATGTAACGCAAGGCAAGGATCTTGGCAAAGCTCGGCTGCTTTTTGGAATAAGGCTTTGATTTTATCGCTTGAAACATAGCTGTTTTCTTCTAAAAAAATATCGGCATTAATGCCAACTTCTTCCAAAAGAGCATCGGTGTCTATCTTATATTTTGACTGCAATACGCGTAAAATAAAATGCAATGTCACCGCAGAAACATGTTCCAAAAATATCCTTTGTACATCATTTTTGAGTATCAAAAAATTATACCGTCTCATTAAAGAGAATTTTCTATTTTGTGTATACATTTGACGCAATTTATCAAATGAAACGCGCCTTTCGTCAAATAACTTTTGCGCATACTTTGGCATAATTTTCCATGATTGATTCCATCACTATACAGATTGTGTTCCAAAGCCAACATCACAAGGAGAGAAAATGACTGAAGAGGTTCGTGACCGCTATGTCACATTTGCAAATATTGACTGTTACGAAAATGCTATTTTCGTTTTAGATGCCATGAATGAACTTTTCGCCCTCCATCCAGAGGCAAAAAATGAGTTATGGGTACGTTTTGAAACACTCATTCCTAAAAATTATAAAGAGGTTTTTGCCAAAAAAGATTCCAAAGATATTTTGTACCATATCTGTTCGCACATCTTTTACATGAGTAGCCTCTTTGAAGAGTATAATTTTGAAAAAGGGATCGCATTTATGGATCAAACCGAGCTGGAGTGTTGTTAAAATTACACCGCTCATATCTTTACATGTAAACTGTTTCACAAAAACATTTTTGTTATAAATTTAATTTTTTATAAAAAAAATAGTTAGTTTTTGAATTGTCTTTGTTGTTAAAGCTTGCTGGAATAGAGTAACTAAAGAGATAATTATTATCTTTTAACTCTATCAAGAAAGGTGCACAAATGGCATATTCAAGACCAACGTATAAACCTCGTTATGAAAACTTTATTGGTGGTGAGTGGGTTCCACCTCTTAGTGGTGAATATTTTGACAACCTCTCTCCTGTTGATGGTGAACTTTTAACTAAAATTCCACGCTCCTCTACAGCCGATGTCGATGCAGCCGTTGCTGCTGGTGTCAAAGCGTTTGAAACATACAGACACACTACCGTCATTGAGCGAAGTAATCTCCTTAATAAAATTGCCGATAAAATTGAAGCTAACCTCGAAGCACTCGCGATTGCTGAGACACTCGATAATGGTAAAGCCGTTCGCGAAACATTAAATGCGGATGTTCCTTTGGTCATTGACCATTTTAGATACTTTGCTTCTGTCATTCGAGCAGAAGCAGGAACCGTAGCAGACCTTGATGAAAATACCATTTCTCAAGAGATCCACGAGCCTTTGGGTGTCGTCGCGCAAATCATTCCATGGAACTTCCCACTTTTAATGGCTGCATGGAAAATCGCTCCCGCAATTGCTGCTGGTAACTGCGTTGTTTTAAAACCAGCAAGCGCAACGCCTATGTCAATTCTTCTTTTAATGGAAACCATTCAAGACGTGTTACCAAAAGGTGTTGTCAATATCATCAATGGGGCAGGTGGCAAGATCGGTAAACACTTAGCAACGCATCCTGATATCAAAAAAGTAGGCTTTACGGGTGAGACGACGACCGGCCAGCTCATCATGCAATACGCCACTGAAAATATCATCCCTTCAACATTGGAACTTGGTGGTAAATCGCCTAACGTTTTCTTTGAATCCATTATGGCAAAAGACGATGAATTTTTTGACAAAGCGATCGAAGGATTGGTACTCTTTGCCTTTAACAGCGGCGAAGTCTGCACATGCCCATCACGCGCACTCATTCAAGAGTCTATCTACGAGCCGTTTATGAAACGTGTCTTAGAGCGCGTTAAAGCGATCACGCAAGAAAACCCTCTTGATCCTGCAACTAAAATGGGAGCGCAAGCTTCGGTCAACCAAAAAGAGAAAATTTTAGATTATATTAAAATTGGTAAAGCAGAAGGGGCTGAATGCCTTATCGGTGGTGAAGAGTACAAAAACAAAACCTTCCCAAAAGGTAACTACATTCAACCAACCATCTTCAAAGGTCACAACAAAATGCGTATCTTCCAAGAAGAAATTTTTGGACCAGTACTTTGTGTAACAACGTTTAAAGATGAAGCCGAAGCGCTTGCCATCGCCAATGACACGATTTATGGTCTAGGCTCAGGTGTGTGGTCAAGAGATGCACATCAACTCCACAGTATGTCACGGGGTATTGAAGCAGGACGTGTGTGGGTCAACTGCTACCATCTCTACCCATCTCATGCATCGTTTGGTGGGTATAAAAAATCAGGTATCGGTCGTGAAACACACATGATGATGCTCAATGCATACAGACACACCAAAAATATCTTGACTTCATACAACAAAAACAAACTCGGATTTTTCTAATCGTTACAGCGAGCGCATAAAAATGTTTATGCGCTCCTTCTCTTCAAAGGAGTTTCTATGTCAATTCAACGTTTAAGCGCAACACCCGAAGCGTTAGCCGTGATCGAAACGCTAAAACGTGAGCATGGAGAACTCGTCTTTAATCAAAGTGGTGGCTGTTGTGATGGCACGGCACCAATGTGCTATGAAAAAAAAGATTTTCATGTTCCTTCACGTAATGTCAAAATGGGGGAAGTCGGTGGTTGTGAGTTTTTCATCGATTCTGATCAGTTTGAATACTTTCGTTACTCGCAAATTATTCTCGATGTCAAAGAAGAAAAAGCCGCATTTGGTAACTCATTTTCACTCGAAATTGATGAGGGGTACCAGTTTATTACACGTTCGCGTATTTTTACCGACGAAGAAAACAGGCTTTTGAAAGAACAAGAGAAGTGAAACTCACTTCTCTACTCTTTTAGAGTTTCTCTTTAAAATCAATCGCGGTAACGTTGAGATTATCCAGCGTAATCACCGTCAAACGATCCTCTTTCTTAGGAAAATATGCCGCATCTTTCTCATTGTCAATAATGCCTATGCCATAAGTGTATTTCTTAAATTTTGGCATCATAAACATACTCATAACAAGGCTTGGGACTGCGGTTGCATCCATAAAATAAAGCGCACTGTTTTCCGTGAGATAATTTGGATTGGCTTCAAAAAAAGCTTTCATGACATCACCTTGGGATTTGGTGTAAGCAATGATAATTTGCTTTGTTTGCGGTGCAATAGTAACCGTTTTTTCAAACTGATCTTTAATTGCAGGGGCTTGGATAGGTGAGCCTTCTTTCAGAGTGTCCGCAAAAAGCCCAAAAGGCAAGAGTAGCGCAATGATAAGAAAAAATTTCTTCATAGAGTTCCTTTAATGATAATAATTCTTTGATTGTATCTTCTCAAAGTAAATAGCAGATTAACAAAAATTGATCAATGAGCTCAATAAAGTTTCCCAAAAGCGTGCTATACTTTTTCCTATTCGATTCTTTACATGTAAAAAGGAAATCCTATGAAAATTGCTGTGATCACCCCTCTTTTTTCACGCTCACCAGAGCTGATGAAAGAGCTGACGACTTATTTTCCCGATGTCAAACATAATGCCGATAACACGCTTAAAACTAAAGAAGAGATCATCGCTTTTTTGCAAGATGTTGATGGTGCGATTGTAGGGCGTGAAACGATAGACGATGCCATCTTGCGTGCATGCCCCAAATTAAAAATTCTTTCCCGCTATGGTGTAGGACTCGACAATCTTGATCTTGATGCGATGAAACAAAGAGGTGTTAAACTTGGTTGGAGCGGAGGAACAAATAGCAATTCCGTTGCTGAAATCACCCTCTCTTTTATGCTTTCGCTGATTCGTAATCTTCATATCGCAACAACGCTTCTCAAAAATGGCACATGGAAAGTGAATGGTGGCAGGGAATTAACGGGCAAAACCATCGGACTCTTTGGATTTGGGCATATTTCCAAACGTCTTATCGAACTCTTAGCCCCTTATCACTGCACTATTCTCGTTTACAACCGTACGCACGATGCAGGTGAAGCTCAAAAATATGGAATCACGTTTGCGACCAAAGAGCGTATTATAGAAGAAGCGGACATCATTTCGATTCACCTACCGCTCACGCCTGAGAGTCAAAATCTCTTCTCCACGCAAGAATTTCAAGCGATGCGAAAAGATGCGTTTATCATCAATACCGCACGTGGGGGGATTATTGATGAGGAGGCACTCAAAGTTGCGCTGAAAAATGGTGAAATTGCAGGATCAGCACTGGAAGTATTTGCCATTGAGCCAGTTGAAGATAAAGAACTGATTGCCCTTCCTAATCTGATCTGTACGCCACACCTAGGCGGGAACTCTAAAGAGAGTATTCTTGCCATGGGAGTGAGCTGTATCGAACATTTACGCGCACATTTTAACGTTTAATGCATTTAGGATTGAGGCATGACAAAACGCGTTAAGACGTGATTTGTCATACCTTTGGCTAACTCTTCTTCGCCAAAAAAAACTATGCCGATCTTCTCTGATTGAAGAAGAGATGCTTCTTCTTCACTGTGCGTACGCAACACAATCTCAATAGCAGGGTTGAATGTACGTGAGACTTCCGCAATTTTCCGCACATTAACCGCATCAGGCGTCGCAATAATCAACATCCCGGCCTCAGCGATATGCGCATGCATCAACACCTCTGGCTCTGTGGCATCACCCGAAATAGCACTAATCCCTTGATTGCGAAGTAACTCTACCATGGTACGATTTTGTTCAACAACCATATAGGGTAAATTCTGTTTTTTTAATGCTTCAGCAATTCGTTTGCCCACACGCCCGTATCCCACCAACACCACATGTCCGTTGGGAAGCGTTAGCGCCTCTTCATTGACAGGAAGCTTCGCATAAGGGTCTTCTCGCTTATCAAGACGCCTTGCATAAGCAGAATGCTTCAAAATCCAGTTGCTGATAGGCTTAAGTGTACTAAAGATAAAAGGGTTGAGGGCAATGGAGATAATAGCACCTGCTAATATAAGGCTATACCCTTCATCCGGGAGTAACCCTAACGTAACGCCAAGGCTTGCAAGAATAAAAGAAAATTCACCAATTTGAGCTAGACTTGCCGCAACGGTCATTGCGGTATTGAGAGGATAGCGCAATACGATTGCTAAAATGGCTGCGGCAATGGACTTACCAACGATAATAATGGCCACAATACTGAGAACATGTAAAGGCTTGTCAACAAGAATTTCAGGTTTAAACAACATTCCCACGGAGACAAAAAACAAAACGGCAAAGGCATCCCGTAATGGGAGCGATTTTTCAGCCGCTCTGTGACTAAACTCGGACTCGCGCAAAACCATACCCGCAAAAAAGGCGCCTAACGCAAACGAAACGCCAAAAAGCTCGGACGCAGCATACGCAATACTCACGGCAACCGCAATAACGGAGAGTGTGAAAAGCTCTCTTGATCCTGTACGTGCAACTTGCCAAATGCACCACGGAATCACGCGCCTGCCTACAAAAAGCATAATAGCAATAAAAGCAACCACTTGAAGCAGTGTTTTACCCACCGTAAGCCATAGCGGTGCATCGGTATTCACAAGAACCGTTCCACCTAAAATCCCTGCTAGTGGGGGCAATAAGACCAGTACAAGAACCGTTGCAAGGTCTTCCATAACGAGCCAACCAACGGCGATACGACCATTCATTGACTCTAAAATCCCCCTCGCTTCTAAGGCTTTAAGTAACACCACCGTACTTGCACATGAAAGCGATACCCCAAAAATCAGCGCTGCGCCAAAACTCCATCCCCACCATAACGCCACACCCATACCCAAAAGTGTGGCAACACCCATCTGAATAATGGCTCCTGGAATCGCAATACGTTTAACAGAGAGAAGATCATCGAGTGAAAAATGTAGTCCTACCCCAAACATCAACAACATCACACCAATTTCGGAAAGTTGCGAAGCAATCACCATATCTGCAACAAATCCTGGTGTCGTTGGACCTATTAAAATACCCGCAAACAGATAACCAACCAACGCTGGAATTTTTAATTTTAGTGCAATAAATCCAAAAATAAGTGCCAACCCAAAACCAAAAGCAATTGTACTAATTAACGATACGCCATGTTCCATTACTTCTCCTGTTTTAGATGGTCATTTTTTATAAAATAGTCTTTTATCATACACTATATTTCTTAAACTTTTTGTAAACAACTTTAAAAAATCCCTTAAATAGGCACTTCTATGCTTATCAGAATTACTTTTTATTATTTCTACATCCCTGTAAAATGGATGCCGTATCAAAGCGTATACTCTCTTGTTTTTTATATAATTGATACTAAGTATTAAAAAACAGTCACCTAAGTTTTACTATTTTTAGATAGAATAAAGCCGATTTTACACCCCTTAGGAACATTATGGACGAGTCATTTAGCCACACCGAAAAAATAATTGATCAATTTTTAAAAGAGTTCGATCCTAGCCCTTATCTCTATTTAGATGTTCTGTACCGTTTTGAAGAGAGTGATCTTGAAACAATGATATCGGCACTGGATCATTGTAAACTTCCAAAACGTTATGCTTCCACGGTAGATGTTTTACATGAAAAATTCGCTTCAAAGATGGCATTAACCTCTTCCGATCTTTTTATATGCACCGAAGATGAAATTTACATCAAACGTTATTTTCAAATTGAAACACCTGAAAACAGTGCTGATCGTAGGGCATGTGGTATCACTCAAGAAACACTTGAAGGGTACAAAAAACAATTTTTCCCCAACAAAGAGTATAAAGAACGTATCTTAACGCTTCTTCCTTTTGCCATTGAAAGCACGCTTAATATTAAGAAAATTAATCCACTGGAATTTAAAAATCTGTTTATTCCAACCTTCGTCAATCTCGCGGACATCGTTGTCATCGAATCAAGTGAACTTGAGGATTTACGAAGTATTCGCGGACTCAGCTACTTTATTTTGCGTGAGATATTCGAAGACTTGATGCTTTTGATTGCTGAAAATATTTTAATTCATTTTTCCAATCAAGAGAAAAAAGCCATTGATTTTCTCAGCCATTTCGGTATTCATGAGACCATCGATGTTAAAGGAAATCGCTATAAACCAAACCCTATTTTGGATGAAAGTAAGCGCGCATGGAATATGACAACCATTCGTTCCACAATGATTCAATTTAAAAAATCAAAACAGACCCTCTACGATAGACGTAATGATCTTGCAACCACCAAGAAAAAACTTGACCAACATCGTAGTGAATACAAAGAGATCACCCAGCAAATCAAAAAAGAGCACACCGCCCTTAGTGAATATGAAGAAAAAGTCGAACAAACGCGTATGACACTGGAAAAACTCGAATCAACGGATGCCAAAGAGGTCAAATTTTTAGAAGATGGCGAGGAGAAAAATTTTGATCGTCGAAGCTTAGTAGCGCAACTTTACCGAAAAGAAGACTCTATCTTAAATCAAAAAACAAAGCATCAAAAATCACTCAAAGAGCTGGAATTAGCCCTTGCAAATAAGCAAAAAGAGATTTACACTTGGGAAAAACGCTTTAGTGAAACAGAGAAATCACTTGTGAGTCTTGAATCACAAGGACACCCTATTGATGGTCAGTATGAGCGTATTCGCAGAGCACTTGCCAAAACGCTTTCTCAAAGATAATGCTTAAGCAGAGAGTTTTTGTTTGATCTTTTCAAAAGCCTCTTCGTCGATCTCACCGCGTGCAAAACGCTTTTTAGCGATCTCTAACGCTTCATCTTCTTTGTCGTGATGGTGGCAAGACGATCTGCCCCCTCGCATCATCATAAAGAGTAGTACAAGCACCATTGGCGCTATCATCATCCACGGCATAAAAAATCCATGTGCCATCCATTCATTTCCATACATTTTGACTCCTTTTTATCAGATGGTACGAGTCTAGTCTTTTTATGTGAACAACGTGTTAATTAGAAAGATAAAAGATGAACTCAATCTCTCGTGATTTACTTGATGTATAAATAGGCAAATAACGATTTTTTTCACATAAAAATATTTTTAAATTGATTATTTATTCATTAGAGCACAGCTCTTTACTATTTATTTCTTGTGTAAAATAGAATGTACTTTTTACCATTTGACAAAGGATTTTTCATGTTTAAGTCTATCACCATCAAATTGCGACTTTGGAGTATTGCTTTTGTCTTTATATCGGGTTCATTTTTATTTGCTTTTTTTGCGTATGCGACCATTCATGAAGTTAAGATCAATGGTAACCTTTACAATGAAATTATCCTCGCCAAAGATTTAGTTGCAGACATCTTGCCTCCTCCGGAATATATTATTGAAACACGTTTGATCAGTTTAGAGATGTTACGTACCGAAAATAGTTCTGAACTTACCGCGTTTATCGCGAAAATCAAAACATTAAAACAAGAGTACGAAACACGCCATGCTTTTTGGGTCAAAAATCTTCACAATGATAAGATCAAACCATTGATGCTCGAAAAAGCATATGCACCTGCGATGCACTATTTCACCCTTTTGGAGAAAGAATTTATCCCAGCAGTGCAAGCAGGAGACTTCCATCACGCATCACTTTTAGCCTCTGGAAAGCTGAAAGATGCCTATGCGGAACATCGAAATGTCATTGATGAGATCGTCACGTTAGCCAATGAATATGCCAGTGCCAATGAAACGAATGCCAGCAATCTTTTGCAGAGTAAAAGCATCACACTGGGTCTTATATTTGCGCTTATCTTTATCGCGACCATTACTTTAATTTACCTCTCGATTAAAGTCATCTTGCATCGTATTGATGCCATCTCTCTTTTGGCAAAAGAGTTTCAGCAAGGAAACCTCCTCTACCAAGTCAAACTGGATGGTAACGATGAAATTACACATGCCACAGACAACTTTAACCATTCGATCGCCAAAATGCAGAGCATTATGCACAATGTCAAAGAGGCTTCTGAAAAAAATGCCCTCACGGCTTCGGAGCTGAGCCAAACCTCCCACACCATTGGTATGCACATTGAAGAGAATGCCAAAGAGATTACACTCAATCAAGTGGAACTTTTAAAACTTGAAGATGTGGTCGAAGCAACATCAGAACAATCTGTTTTGATGCTCAAAGAGATTGACAATGCGAACACGATGTTGCAAGAAGCCAAAACAAAAATCATTCGAATGGAAGCCGATATTCAACAAAGTTCAGAGTCTGAAAATGCGCTCGCTAGCGACTTAGAACGACTGGCACAAGAGACCGATCAGGTTCAATCGATCTTAACCATGATTAGCGATATTGCCGATCAAACCAACCTTTTAGCGCTCAATGCCGCCATTGAAGCAGCGCGTGCGGGTGAACATGGGCGTGGATTTGCCGTGGTAGCCGATGAAGTACGAAAACTCGCAGAGCGAACCCAAAAAAGCTTAATGGAAATCAACGCGACCATTCAGGTCATCGTTCAGTCCATTAACAGTGTGAGTGAAAAAATGAGTGTCAATGCCCGTTTTATTCACGAGAGCTCAGAATCTTCCAAAAGCGTTCAAGCAGTCATTAGCCTCACGGTAGATACCATGTTCAAAGCGAAAGAAAAAGTCGAAGGTACGGCCTCTAATTCGGCAAAAATCAAACTTGGCATCAGCAATATCTTAGCACTCTTTGAAAAGATCAATACCTCTGCTGCCTCGAATGTTGTGAGCATCGAACAGATCGCTTCGACCTCGCATGAGCTTGATGCGATGAGCGAAGCCCTCAACGCCAAACTCAAACAGTTCAAAGCCTAAAAAAATGAAATGGAGCTACCAACTTAGGGTAGCTCTTTGAGACTCAAGCTCACTTTGCCTTTTTCTTTGTCGACTTCGATGACACGAATACGCGTTAACTGCTGATTGATGCTCAAAACTTCGAGCGGATGTGCGATGCGCTTGTCGCTCATTTGTGAGATGTGAATCAGTCCATCATTTTTAAGCCCAATATCCACAAATGCCCCAAAATCAGCGATATTACGTACCACGCCCGAGACGATAGAACCCTCGCTGAGTTCGCTAATATCCGTCAAATCAGAACGAAAGGCAATCGGAGGTAAGCTCTCTCTGGGGTCAAACCCAGGTTTTAAAAGCTCGGCAATGATGTCTTGAAGCGTCACTTCACCAATACCTTGCTCGCGCGCTAATGTGATAATCTGCTCTTTGGAAAGCGCTGCCAAATCAGCACGTGCCAAAAGCTTCTGCGCCGTTGCATAACTCTCAGGATGAACACCTGTATTATCAAGCACACTTTGACCCTCGCGGATACGGAAAAACCCTGCACATTGCTCATAGGCTTTCGCACCCAAACCTTTTACATGTAAAAGTTCAGACTTACATGTAAACGCCCCTTTGCTCTCACGATGCTCAACAATCGCCTTAGCCAATTTTGCGCCAACACCCGCCACGTAGGAAAGTAACGAGATAGAAGCGCTGTTAGGATCAACCCCGATGCGGTTTACCAAATCTTCAATGACTTCACTCAGTTTCTTCTCCAACTGTTTTTGATCGACATCGTGTTGGTACTGCCCAATTCCTAGTGATTTGGGGTCGATTTTCACGAGTGCTGCCATCGGGTCGCGCAGACGTTGCGCGATGGAGATGGCGCCTCGTATCGTCACATCCAGATTCGGGTACTCTTCGGTGGCAATTTTAGACGCCGAGTAGATGGAAGCACCCGCTTCGGAAACCACGGTATAGGCAAGATTCAGCCCCGCTTCACGGTTCAGACGTGCAAAAAACTCTTGGCTTTCACGCGAACCCGTACCATTGCCAATCGCCACGGCAGTGATGTGGTACTTTTGCGTAAACTCTTTAATGACTTTAGCAGATTTTTCATAGTCACTTTGGGGTGGCGTCGGGTAGATGACTGCGTGAGTTAAGTACGTGCCATGTTCATCCACGACGGCGAGTTTACATCCCGTACGATACGCTGGGTCAACGCCTAAAATCACACGTTTGGTAACGGGTGGCGTGTTTAAAAGTTGAGAGAGATTTTTACCAAAGGTGGTTATCGCTTGTGTATCAGCTTTTTCTTTGATAATGGCATGAATTTCTCGCTCTAAAGAGGGAAACAGAAGTCGTTTAAATCCATCCAAATAGGCTTCCAAAAGGTAGCTTTTGGAACTTCTCGCATTGCGTGGAATGCGGTAACGCGCTATCGCACTTTCCACTCGCTCCATCTCGTTCAGTATCTTTACATGTAACTCTTTTTCGCTCACGCCACGCATCATTGCAAGGTAACGGTGAGAGGGAATAGAGGCGATTTTCTCAGCTTTCCCTGCCAATTTGGCATAAAGTCCATCCGCTTTGAGCGTTTTGGTTGCTTTGATTTCAAACGAAGCGTAGTCATGCAACTGCGCCCTCCAATACTCTCGCTCTTTGGCATCATCGCTGTAACGCTCCGCGATAATATCTTGCGCCCCTGCAATCGCCTCTTTGACACTCCCAATTTTCTCATTCACAAAGCTCTGCGCCCTTTTCTCAAACGCTTCTAACTCTAACTCTGCCCTTTCCAAAACATCCGCCAATGGCGTAAGCCCTGCCGCAATAGCAAGCGCCGCGCGGGTGTTTTTCTTCTCTTTATACGGTCTGTAAATATCTTCCAACTCTTGAAGTGTTTGCGCCTTTTCAACCGCTTTTTTCACCTCATCACTAAGAGCGACTTTTTCAGCAATGAGTCGTAAAATTTCCTCTTTACGATCGTGCAATTTTTTCGCATAGGCATAAATGCTATCAAATTCACGAAGCGCCTCATCGCTCGCGCCACCCGTCATCTCCTTGCGATACCGTGCGATAAAGGGGATGGTCGAGCCCTCATCTAAGAGCTTTAAAATGTTGATAATATTCTCTTTGGCAATGCCTGTTTTTTGAACTAAAATGGGAATAAGTGGGTTCATACTTTCTGCTTTCCTAGGTTTTACATGTAAAGATTTTTGGTGAGGTATTTTAGCGGAAATGAGCCAACAAATTGTACACAAAGTAATGTGTTGGCTTCCCTGTTGTGTTATAACGTCGTGCTCATATCGTCCATAGTGAAATCCAGTTCTTCTATCCGTCTAAAATAGTGGTGTGGTACAGCTTTCCATTTTCATCCAAGAACGCTTCAAGCGCATCATTTGGCAAAGGATGACTAAACAAATACCCTTGAAAGAATTGGCATCCATGGGCAAGAAGAAACTCTTTTTGTGCGTGTGTCTCTACGCCCTCAGCGATGACATTTATCTCCATTCCCTCTCCCATGGCGATGATAGTTCGGGTTATCATCTCGTTGTTTTTTTTCCCCGGAATGTTATCGATAAAAGATTTGTCGATTTTAAGTTGACTGAGTGGAAGTTGGGCAAGATAAGAGAGTGATGAATACCCTATTCCAAAATCATCCATCGAAAAGGTCACTCCCAATTTTTTGAGTTCATACATCTTTTCAATGCTCCCCACAATATCTTCCAATACAAGGCTTTCGGTTAATTCAAATTTGAGCAATGCTGGATTGACGCCACTTTTTTTGAGTACTTCTTCTACTTCAGATACATAGTTTGGCTGTCGAAATTGCCTGGAGCTAACATTGATCGCCATTTTAAATGCTTGTCTGGCGGGGATCTTTTCCCATTCCTTAAGCTTAGCACATGCGCTCTCAAGCACCCACAGACCTATAGGCAAAATCAATCCTGTATCTTCGGCAAGTGATATAAAACTTAAAGGCGACACAAGTCCTCGTTGTGGATGGTTCCATCGTATAAGAGCTTCAACGCCAATGCAATGACCTACTTTATCAACTTGGGGTTGATAATAGAGACAAAATTCTTGAAATGCGATAGCCGAGTGAAGGTCTGATTCCAAAGTTGTGCGTAGATTGATCGCTTCTTGCATTTTAGGGTCAAAGAAACGGAGCGTATTGCGACCTGCATCTTTTGCATGGTAAAGTGCAATATCTGCATACTTGAAAAGTTCTTCGACACTACTCTCTTTTTGAAATAAGGAGATGCCTGTACTGATTTTACAACTGTATTCAAAGCCATTCAAATCAAAAGGTTTTTCAAATATTTCATATATTTTTCGACCAAATTGCAATGCCATGGCTGCCGCCTCTGTACTTACCACACTAAGATTGTTTAAGAGGATAATAAACTCATCGCCCCCTTGCCGTCCCACGGTATCGCCAAAATGCATATTTGAACGCAAACGATTCGCTATTTCGATGAGGAGCAAATCTCCAACATCATGACCTCTCGTATCATTAAGGGACTTGAAGTAGTCCACATCGATAAAAAGAAGTGCCCCATAAAGCTCACTGCGCTCCACATCATCGATGGCTTGAACCAAGCGGTCTTGCACTAAACGACGATTGGGTAGTTGGGTGAGCACATCATAGTAAGCAAGGGTATGGACGGTGGCTTCAAATTCGATTTGAGCTTCTTTTTGCACGGAAATGTCACCAAGCGTAAGGTGCAATGTTACGACACCATGCACATCATGCTGCATTGATACATCTAAATGTGCCCAAAATAGCGTACCATCTCCTTTGGCCATCTGTAACTCACATGGCTCTGTTTTGTGTGTTTTAAGAAGTTTTTGGAGGTACAAATACCACGTGTCTTGATTTTCACGAGCGATAAATGTCTTGATAGACTGCCCCAACAGTTTGCCCTTAGGTAACCCAAGCAATGTTGCCATCGTAAGGTTTGCTTGAAGAATTTTTCCCTCTTCGCTAAGCGTACAATACCCAATAGGAGCTCGTTCATACAGATCAAAATAGCGCTCTTTTACACTGTAAAGCTCTTCTTTACTCTGGAGTAACTCCTCATTTTGCATTTCAAGTTCGATTTGATGAATGCATAATTCTTGAAGAACTTTTTGAATCATTTCAAGAGAGTTTTCTTTTTTTTCTAAATGGGTCTTCTTAAAAAAAAGATATTCTGCTTTTTCGCGTAATGTGGGTTGCAACGCTTCGAGATGACTCATTTCTTTCATTGGGATACACCTAAGGTAGAATCAACCAAGCGCTCTGTGGTCGCTACTGCATACATTTTATCCGTCTCATCAATCAATGCCGTTGCAGTAATCCAAACATCTTTTATCGACCCATCTTTGGCGAGGCGGTGTGTAAGATAGGGCGCTAAAATCTCATGACGGCTGAGCTGAATGATTTTTTTGAGTGCTTCTTTGCGTGTGGACTCAGGTACATGGTCATTCATCGTTAACGTTAACGCCTCCATTTCGCTCCAACCGTACATCTGCGTTGCACTTTTATTCCAAGCGAGGATTTTCCCTTCTAAATCATGCATAATGATGGCATCATTGGCATCATTCACAATCACCGCCAAACGGCGTAATGCTTTAATCTCTGTGATATCCACAAAACTTACCACCACACCTTCAACACTATTTTCAAGGGTTCGATAGGGAATGATATGCATCATATACCACTTATCGGTTGTGGAGCATACTTTTATCTCTGTGGGAATAAGTGTATCAAGTACACTTTGGGCATCGGCTTGTAATGAGGTGTAATGAACGAGGTTGGGAACGATATGCCCTATGGGACGTCCGATATCACCCGTGATAAGATTGATGATAAGCGAACACGAGGGGGTAAAACGCATCACATTAAGCTTTTTATCTAAAAAGAGTGTCGCAACACCCGTGCCTGAGAGTAAATTGTTCATATCATTGTTGGCTTGAGAAAGAGCGATAATTTTTGTTTGGAGTTCAGAATTGACCGTGGAAAGCTCTTCATTAAGCGATTGCATCTCTTCTTTGGAGGTTTCGAGCTCTTCGTTGGTTGATTGAAGCTCTTCATTGATGGATTGTAACTCTTCATTGAGCGATTGTAACTCTTCTATGGCTGTCTCTTCATTTTTTAAAGGAGAATTTTTTTGCGCTAATCCTGCCTCGCTGTAGAGATAAAGCTTATCACCTCCAGCGTTCACAAACACATTGGCTAAAGGTTGCTTATTTTGTTCACGCACTAATGGCGTGTTAGAGGAAGAAAAGCGTCTGCTTTCCAACGTAGGAAGAGGCAAAACATGTTCCATCAACTTTCGTCTTGGGTCATCTGGATTGACAACACAGCGATAGAGTTTTGATTTTTGGTCAATGACGGAAAAAAGATGTTCAAATTCGCCTACACCCTCCGAACTACCTAAAAAAAGCACGCCACTAGGATTGAGGGCATACTGAAATAAGGGAATGATTTTTTTCTGTAAAGAGGTGTTCATATAAATCAAAAGGTTACGACAGCAGATGAGATCAAGTTTGGAAAAAGGAGGGTCTCTGGTGATGTTTTGTTCGGAGAAGATGACCATATCGCGAATATTTTTATTGATGCGGTATGTTTTAGCATCAGACCCTAGCGTGAAATAAGACGCAAGTCGTTTGGGCGAAATATTCTCTACGATATCAGAAGCATAAAGACCTGAACGCGCGTTTGCAATGGCTCGTTCATCAATGTCGGTCGCAAATATTTGAATCGCAAAAGAGAGTTTAGAGACCTCTTTGTATTCGGCTAAAAGTATCGCCAAAGAATACGCCTCCTCACCACTCGAACAGCCACAAGACCACGCTCGAAAGGGATTGCTCATAGACTTGCTTCTTAAAAGTTCAGGAATGCTTTTTGCCAATGCTTCAAAGGCACTTTTGTCACGAAAAAAGTGCGTGACGCCTATGAGGACATCTTGAAACAGTGCCTCAATTTCATCGGGTGTTGTTTTCAAATAAGTCTCATACTTTTCCAATGACTCAATGCCTACAACATCCATCCTTCTCGCAATGCGACGATGAATGGTATTGGGTTTGTACTGTGAAAAATCATGACCTGTTTGCTCACGAAGAAGGGTAAAAATCTTCTTAAGAACATTTTCATGGTTAAGTGCAAAATCAAAAGGAGGCTCCGTTAAAAGCGTGCCCCATGTAGACTTGATGTAATGCATCAGTGCAACACCCATCTCTTCCGGTGGCAGGGTATGATCAACCAAACCCGTTCCTATAGCACTACTTGGCATACCGTCATATTGGGCAGAAGCGATACTTTGCGCCATCACCATACCGCCATTTTCCTTGATACTCAAAATACCTTTCGCACCATCACTTCCTGTACCTGAAAGTACGATACCAATGGCATTTTGGTGTTGGTCTTTGGCTAACGCATTAAAAAAGAAGTTAATGGGAAGGTGTAGCCCTTTTTTTTGGGTGCGACTTGACAGTTGAAATGTTCCCGCAATCAGTGAAATATCGTGTGCTGGAGGGATGATATAAACACAATTAGGTTCCACCACCATGCCGTCCGTTATCTCAAAAACACTCATGGGTGTATAGTTTCCGATAATCTCGACAAGGCTACTTTTAAAATCAGGGGAGAGATGCTGAATTAACACAAAAGCACATGGAACAAGATCTTGAGGTATACGAGAAAAAAAAGCTTCAAATGCCACCAATCCACCTGCAGAAGCGCCAATACCAACAATGGGAAACGTTTTTGTATGCGTCTCTTTTGGCGGAGTATGGTTTTTCTTTTGTTGCATCAAGGTATCTCCAATATAAAAATATAAGCACTACCTTGGAGTATACTCCGATATAACCTCTAAAGAGTGAGATGTTATGAAATCTTATTAAATTTAAAAAAAATAATCAAAAAAGTTGTTTTAATTACCCAAAAAGAGAGAAGGCTACAAGAATTTTTACCAAACTCAAAAATGACGCTCATCTTTTTACATGTAAAGCTAAAAAAATCATTTCTGAAGTGTAGTAGTATCTTGCGCCAAAGGAACTCTTCGTATCACAAAGCCTGTTGGGGTTTTGTAGATTTCAAAGCGTTGATTGAGTGTGATTTCTTGGTAGACGGAGCTTCCGTATTCAATATCGACGAAAGGGTTCCATCCAAGAAGAGTGAAGCGGTCTAGCAACGTGTTTTCGCCAAGATCGTACGAGAGATTTTGATGGCTATTTTGGTCTTCGCTCTTTTTGTAACGCCCTTCAAAGCGCTCTAAAACGTAGCGTGAGTCCAGTTTTAAAAGGGTGGACCAGTATTTCATTTTCATAAATTTAGCATCGATGCGCCACTGTTCGCCGTAGATCTTAAAATCGCCAACCACTTTACCATTTTCACCATTCAGATGCGCGATATGAAAACCACTGCTATCGTAAGGTTTGGTAAACTGAACCGTTGCAACAAGCGTCTCTTGGGTGAGTGCGGTATACGTCCATGAAAACAGTACCACCAAGATGGCATTGAGGATAAGACTCGCTAAGATCAACCCAAAAGAGATTCGCATCAAAAATCGTCTCATTTTTTCTCCAATGGCACGTTTATAGTTGCACTATCATAGCTGAATTGATCCATGCGTGCCAAAAAAATCAAACACTTTCGATTTTATTCGTCTTTAAATGCAAATCCTTGAGCCATTAACGTCTGACCTGTTTTTCGGTAGTAAATATCGGCATAGTAATTGGATGTAATCTCTGCGTACGTTGGCATCGAACCACTGCCCGTTGCATCACGGAAGGTTTTGAGTATTGCTTCATACGCCAATGCCCCTTTGCGTACTTTGTCACTGTCATATTGCTCTTGCATTACAAAGGTATCCAGTGCGACGCGTGGTTTTAATGGAGCATTTTTAGCTTTTTCGGTGGAAACACCAATGGTGCAGCCTACGGCTAAAAAGGTCTTGGGCGCTAGGTTGAAAAACTTCACCATTTCATCAGACTTACTACGTACCGCGCCGATAGCCGTCGTGCCATATCCCAACGCTTCAGCAGCTGCTTGAAGTTGCATGAGCATAATGCCCGCATCCACAGCACCCACCATAATTCCCTCGGCACTCTGCTCAATGATATGGTTTTTCCCCACACTCTCAACGATGGCACTGGTTCGGTTAAAGTCGATGACGATGCCTACAAAAACATCGGCAGTGGCAATGTGCGCTTGTTGATTGCAGAGTTCTGAAATCTGTTTTAGCTTCGCTTTATCTCTGGTATACACAAGACTGATCTGTTGTCCGTTAATGGAGGTAGGTGCTCGTTGCGCCGTTTTGAAAATGAGTTGTAAATCTTCTTCACTCACCGATTCACCTGTAAATTGGCGGATCGATTTTCGATTTTGCAGTTGTTGAATCGTTGGATTTTCCATGGCTTTTCCTATAAGATTTTTTCTAATTTTTGAATCGACATACTCTCGACTTTATCCGCCATAAATGCTTTATAGAGATTAAAATGCTCTTTTCCCATATGATCTGCCAAAAGTGCTTCACTTTCCCACGTCTCGACAAATACATACGTATTGTCTTTCTCTTTATCTTTGTGAACATCGTATTGCAAACAGCCTTTATCTTCATGATGGGTTGCTTTATGCAAAGCAGTCAAAGCCTCCAAAACACCCTCGTTTTTTCCATCTTTTAAAACGACCGTTGCGATTAAAACGACTTTTTTCATCTCTATCCTTTGATGTAAATTCTTCAATAAGTATAGGAGCCATGTACTTAAAATACCCTTACGATACTTTTGTAATGTAATAGCTTAGATGACTCTCTTTTCGTTTACATGTAAACCTAGAAAGTGCGCATAACCTTTTACATAAAAGTGTTACGGCATAAAAGAATTTTTTACCATATTGACATTTTTTTGACATATTTCGTCTTTATTTGTGGTACACTTATCCGAGTTAATTAATTAAATTAAGGAGGTTTTAAATGGAAGCAAACAGTAATTACACCTACTATGTAAAGCTTTTGTCGCCCGTTGTTATAGGTCTCTTAGTTTTCATGTGTCCGACCCCAGAAGGTCTTAGCGCAAATGCTTGGCTTTATACCAGTATTTTTGCAGGTCTTGTTGTAGGTCTTATTTTTGAGCCGATTCCACCTGCGCTTATCGGAATTATGGCCGTTGTCTTAGCTGTCTTATTTAAAGTTGGCCCTGTTGGTTCAGGAAAAGATGGTGCGATTATCAAATCAGGTGCCGCGATGGACTGGGGTTTGAGTGGTTTTTCTAACGCAGTTGTATGGCTTATTTTTGCAGCTTTCATGATCGGTATTGGCTATCATAACAGTGGTCTTGGCAAAAGAATCGCTTTTTTATTGGTGAATAAATTAGGAACCTCAACACTAGGTCTTGGCTACGCTATCGCCTTAGCCGATCTTGTTTTAGCTCCGTTTATCCCCAGTAATGCAGCACGCAGTGGTGGAACAATTTATCCGATTGTTACCAGCATTCCACCCATGTTTGAGAGTTATCCCGAAAAAGACGCTCGCAAAATTGGTGCTTATCTTGTGTGGGTTTCTCTTGCCACAACGTGTGTTTCCAGTTCCATCTTTTTAACGGGTCAAGCGCCCAACCCTCTGGCACTTGAGCTAGCTTCAAAAGCAGGTGCACATTCTGTGAGTTGGATGGGTTGGTTCATCGCGTTTGCTCCTGTGGGCATTATCCTTTTTGCGATCACCCCAATTCTTGCTTTGTGGATTTATCCACCCGAGATTAAAGGCTCACCGATCATTTCAAAATGGGCAGGTGAAGAGTTAGGAAAACTAGGCAAAATTAGCAGAAGCGAGATTTTAATGCTGTGTATTTCCGTACTTGCTTTAGTCCTTTGGATCGGCAGTGACGCTTTTGGTATCAATGCTACGACCACAGCGCTGATTGTCATTGTATTAATGATAGGCGCTAAAATTATTACATGGGGCGATTTTTTAGGAAACAAACCTGCGTGGAATGTTCTAACATGGTTTGCTACCCTCGTCACGATGGCTGCAGGTCTTAAAAACGTCGGCTTTTTGGAGTGGATTGCGAAAGCAACCGGTACCTACTTACATGGATTAACCCCGTTTATGGCCGTACTGGGACTTATCGTCGCGTTTAGTATTCTTCGTTATTTCTTTGCATCAGGAACGGCGTACGTTACGGCAATGGTAGGACTCTTTACCGTTCTTGCTATCTCTATTCCGAACACTGACCCATCACAAACGATGTTGATGTTATTGCTTCCTATGGGTATCATGGGCGTTTTAACACCGTATGGAACAGGTCATAGCCCTGTTTGGTTTGCAAGCGGATACGTTACAGGACCAGAATTTTGGAAACTTGGAGCGATTTTTGGTGCGATTTATTTAGGTGTCTTTTTACTTATTGGTCTTCCTTGGATCAAATTTATCTATCCTTATATCGTAGGCTAATTTTCCTCGCAGAGACTGGGGTTAAAGCCAGTCTCCCCACTCCAACACGCTTACATGTAAAACTCCCTTTTGCTTTGTTATAATGGTGCCACTTGACTCAAAGGAACTTTCGTGAACATAGTCATACTCGATGATTATCAAGATGTCGTGCGCCACCTTGCCTGTTTTTCCCTTCTAAAAGCGCATGATGTTCGGGTGTTAACCACTTCGTATGCGACGGTAGATGCACTTTCAGAAGTGATTAAAGATGCCGAGGCGTTGGTACTTATTCGCGAACGTACCTCCATTACAGAAGCACTTTTATCCAAACTCCCTCATTTAAAAATCATTGCTCAGACCGCAAAAGCAGGAGGTCATATTGATCTTCATGCCTGTTGGAAACATCAGGTTGTAGTCTGTGATGGCAAAGGCTCTCCGATTGCCCCTTCGGAGCTTTGTTGGGCATTGATTATGGCAGCATCACGTCATATCGTTCCCTATGCGACGCATCTCAACAATGACACATGGCAAAGCTCAGGCACACTTGGACTGGGTCGAACACTCAGTGGTCTTACGCTTGGCATTTGGGGTTATGGAAATATCGGTCAACGTGTTGCGGACTTTGGCAACGTCTTTGGGATGAAGATTCTTGTTTGGGGAAGTGAGGCATCAAGAGCAAAAGCTAAAGAGCACGGTTTTGAAACAGCGCGTAGTAAAGCGGAATTTTTTGCAAGCGCTGACATTCTCTCGTTGCATTTAAAACTCACCGATACAACGAAACGGTGTGTCACCCAAATGGATCTTGATAGCATGAAATCGGGTTCACTTTTTGTCAATATCAGCCGTGCGGAGCTGGTTGAAAAGGGTGCGCTTTATGCAAGTCTTCAAAACAGCCCTCGTAAACATGCAGCGATTGATGTCTTTGAAACAGAACCCGCTACATTCGAAAACGAGCCACTCTTAGCGCTCCCTAATGTACTTTCAACCCCACACATCGGATACGTTGAGCAGAACAACTATGAAAATTATTTTAAAACAGCGTTTGAAAATATTGTAGCGTTTGCGCAAGGTAAGCCTCAAAACAGAGTAACCCCTCTCTAAAAGGAGCTGATGGCCGTGGTGATAGAATGTTATATTTTTGCGGTATTTATACTTTCGAGTTTTTTACAAACCGCTACAGGATTTGGCTATGCGATCATCACTGCACCGCTTTTGGCACTGGTTTTAGAACCCAAAGAAACGGTTATGATTACCATGCTAACCGGCCTTATCATACGGCTAATGATGATGAAAACAACCCAACATGAGGGTAGTTTCAAAGCCATATCGCCGCTTGTTGTCGCGAGTATTTTAGGAGCGATTCCGGGTGCGTATTGTCTGAGTTTCATGAGTGTGGATCTGCTTAAATTTTTTATGGGAGCGATCTTACTCCTTTTTGCAGTACTTTTATGGAAGAACTATCATTTGCCCATTCATCATCCTACCTTAGCCAAAGCGATTGCAGGGGGAATCAGTGGTTTTTTAGCCACCACGACGAGCATCAATGGTCCACCCATCATTTTATACTATCTCAACGCCAAAGCCGAAGAGAATAAAAGTGCTCTGCGAGGAAACCTAACACGCTACTTTTTACTGATCAATATAGTATCTATCATCCTCTCTTACGCGATGGGAACTTTAAAAATAGAAGAGCTATGGGTCACAACGCTTGTTTCTATTCCAGCACTTGGTATAGGATTTTATTTAGGAGAAACGTTTTTTCATCGTATTAATGCAGAAATTTTCAAAAAAATGGCTTTAGCCACGGTATGTGTAAGCAGTGTTGTATTGATGTATAAAGCAGTGAGTTAAAGAAGGCCTAGATAACTAGGCTTTCTTCGCTTTTTTTTCTTCGCGTTTCTCTTTTAACGACTTTTCTGGTTTCTTCTTGACTTCTTTTTTCATATCTTTACTTTTTGCCATGCTCTCTCCTTTTTGAAGTTGGTTACTACTTCTTAATTGTATAAGAGTTGCGCTTAAAGTAGACACTCAAACAGTAAAAAACGTCGCACAATATTAAGCTCGCATACTATAAAATAATTTCATTGATTGCAGACAAGGAACCACTTTGGAAAATAACAAACATTCTCTCATAGCCGAATATGAAAAAGAACTCAAGCAGTATGAGAACTTTAGCGATAAAATGGACATTTTACTCAAAGAGCTCCTTGACCAAGAAAAAATCTCTTACCACTCCATTGAGAACAGAGTCAAAGAGAAAAGCAGCTTATCGAAAAAGATAGACGGCAAAAACAAATACCAAAATCTCAGTGAAATTACTGACATTGTCGGGTGCCGCATCATCAGCTATTTTGAAATTGATGTTGAAAAAATTGTAACACTGCTCTCTAAAGAGTTTAAAATAGACGAAGTAAACTCCATTGATAAGAAGAAAATCCTCGATCCTGACCGTTTTGGCTACCTTTCCTATCACATTATCTGCTCTATTAACGATGAGCGGGCACAACTAAGAGAGTATAAAAACTACAAAGATCTCAAATTTGAAATCCAAGTGCGAACCATTTTGCAACACGCGTGGGCAGAGATAGAGCATGACATCGGCTACAAGTCTAACATTGCCGTTCCAAGGGAGTTTCGTCGAAAATTCTCACGCATCGCAAGCATTTTGGAAATTGCGGATGATGAATTTAGCAGACTCAAACTGGATATTCACACTTACGTTGAAACCATCTCCCAAAAAGGGTTTGAAAACATCGACATTAACGCTGAAAGTCTCAAGCTTTTCATCGAACAATCGAACGACCTCGAAGAGATAGAAGCGTTTGTGATCGAGACATTAGAACTTAAAACCGTGGTCTTTTCAGAGCAGATGCAATCGGCCAATATCAGCCTCTTTTTAAACATTATCAACACGTTTACGACCTATAAAGAGATTTTGGAGATTCAAAACTCTCTTCAAAAGCATAAAGAGCTTATTAAAGCGTTCATCGTCAAATGGGCACATGCTAGAGGAAAATTGCTTGAGCGATTTCGTGAAAGTTTCGAGCAAAAAGATGGATTCATCATTGGCTACGCTTTGATGATTGAGTTTTTGGAGACCAACCATAAAGAGGGACTTGGAGCCTTTTTCCCTAGCCTCTCTGCCCCAGAAAAAAATGAGGCAGTGGCTTTGGCAGTGAGGATTTACAGGGAACTTTTGCAAGCGCATTAGGGGTCAGTCCATACTGTCTGACCCGTCTCTTAAAATCCTACCGACATCTTTACATGTAAAACCTATCGCTTACAAAAGATACGAGCCAAACTCTGCGAGAGGTAACCAAGGTAGGCAAAACTTAACCATGCTACTGCTCGCACTATCGATCACTTCTTCTATATGTGTGTTGACGATTTTGTACCCTTCTCCTTTGACTGTTTCAATCAAATGAAACGGAAGAAGTTTAGCACGCAACTGTCGCACCAGTGATCTAACCCGCTCCTGACTAATGACCTCATTGAAGTAAACGTAACACTCAATTTCTTCAAAAGAGACAACATGCGGAGATTTTGCCAATAAGTATTTGAGAAAAAGTGCCTCTTTTTTACCTAAAAAAGTTTTCTCTTCATTATGGATAAAAAGAGCATTTTTAAAATCAAAACAGACATCTTTTGAGAGGCAAAAGGTGTCATCATTCCAAATATGACACAGTTTATAAATCCTAAAAGCGATCTCTTCTGGCGTAAAATCTTTAACAATAAGGTCATCATAAGAGAGATAGTAGAGTGTTTTTAACATGCAGGGTTTAATATCATCTTTTTCTAAAATAAGCAAAATAGGCGCATCGCTACCACTCTGCCTGATAAATTTCATAATGGAGGGATCTGTAGGATTTTTGAGGTTGAGAATAAACAGAGAATAAACAGCCAAGTCGGCACTTTCTTGAATGAGCTCCTCTTCGGTTTCTATTTTTTTCATAGTCATTTTTAAACGCAATTGGTTCATAAATATATCGATGCTATCTGCTAATGCTCGATCTGGTTCAAGAAAAAGTACTTTCACTTTTCTCCTTTTCGGTGGATTAGTATACTTTTGATTATAGCACTTTAAGATGCTTTATTCAGGGATATAATTTAGAATTATATCCCTGAAATAATCAAGGTAATTTAGAGATCTATATCAGATAAAAATTTGAATGATTCGAAATTATAGGAATCACTCAATAATTTAAAATTTATAGTTGACATTTACCCATAGCTCATCCGTTGAAAGTGACTTCGTTTTGACATCTGCTATAAAGTAATCTTTATCAAATGTGACGTAAGTAACATCTGTTGTTAAGCCTTTAAGTGCAGGAACAGCATAGCTTAGTTTTACAGAATATCCATCAATCTCTGCTTTACGATTAGCAACGGTTGAAATGGTTGAAGCAGAAGGGGCATCTTGTTTTGCAGTTACATACGCAAGCTCTGTTGTAAGACCGTTAACACCCACTTTTGAGAAATCATACGTTGTACTAAGTTTATAAGTATCCATACCAGAATAACCATTAAATACTAACGGTCCACGAATTGCCAGCATTGTATAACATGATGGGCCATTACCAAGACCTAGAAGGACATCATCACCGTTATCTACCGTTGTATACGCCAAAGCAGCACCAAATCCATAAAGTTCCGCAAATCCTACACGAAGTCCAAGCATATTACCATCAACATGAATGACATCCAGTTCGTTACCAGCACGTGAACCTCTGTAATTTGCATCAAAGTTAAGTTTGAAATTACTGACAGGCAGTACATAATTTGCTTCAGTGTAGTAGAATGAAACATCATCTGTTTTATCGGTTGGGCTAATACCATAAGGACCTGCACCTGCAGGAATTGCTGTTTTAATACGAACATCATTTGCTTGAGCAAATTGTGCCGTTAACGTAAGATTTGAAACAGATTTGTTAATAACGCCTAATGAATATGCTCCATCAAATTCAAAGGTAGAAGGGCCAGCACCTGCTAAAATAATCTGTTTTGCAAACTTGGGCGCGTTATACGTGTTTGCTACACCATTGAGTACATCGCTTGTTCTACCTTGGAATCTCTCCACATAGTGTGCATAGAGTGTCGTTTGTGGCAAATCCATATTGGTAATAGATGCGCCTTCAAAAGACTCTCTAAAGAAACGGGTAGGATTTCCAGAAAGAAGTGGCGTTGTGATATATTGGCGACCAATTTTAATATCTGTTTTGCCAATTTGGTACCCTAAATAAGCTTCTGAGAGAACAGAGCCTTGACCTGATTCTTCTTTATTGAAAAGTGCTTTTGCATCATCTGATGCAAATGGAGTCGAGCTACCTTGGAATGTTGTACCAAATCTAAAGCCATAAAACGTATCTGTTACATAACCTAGTTCAATACCCACGTTGAAAATATTTTCATGAGATGCTTTTGAGTAAAAGTTACCCTCCTCATCATTATCCCAATACCATGCTTTTAATGTACCATTTACTTTACCGTTTTTAAATGCATCTGCTAATGTATCTGCCGCATACATTTGACTACCAAGTCCCAAAACCATCATTGTAACGATACTAAGTTTAGCCCATTTCATATTGTCTCCTTTAACTGCCCGTTTGTGTGTTTACATGTAAAACACGTTTCTATCTGCTCCATTCATCTACCGCTAAATAAATGGAGCTTCTCTTGAGTGCTTTTATTTCATCTCTTCGGCTAACTTTTTCTCAGCCTCATCTTTTTTCTTATCTAACTTACCTTTGTAGTATTCATACTCAGGTTGATAGTAGTTCAACATACTTCTAAGCCCATGATGCCCCACTTCAATATGACAGGAAGCACAACTAATGGCTTTGTCTGTCTCTTTCAAACTGTCGTAATGCGCATGCATTTTGCGACCTTTTTCACTGATGGCTTCATTGGTTTTATAATTAGTATGACACCCATAACATGCTTCATCGCGTACAAAATGTGCCCTATTCGCACGATTAGCCTGCCAATCAATCGCATCCGCATTGCCAAAGAAGTGAATCGCTCCTTCTACAACACCGTTTCTTGCTTTGGTTGCAATATACGCAAAGACATTATCATGCGGTAAATGGCAGGTGACACAGGTCACTTTGATACCTGTCTTACCATTTCCACCGTGCACATCATTATGATACGCGGCAACCATCGGTTTCATCTCGTGACACACGATACAAAAACGATCGTCACTGGTTCGATGAAGCCCCTCATACAATACCCATGAACTGAGTAACCCGATCAATACCCCAACCAACAACGTTAACAGAAGGTTGTTTTTGATGATGAGAAATAGTTTCTTGATCATGGTGTCGGCCTCATCCATAGTTTCACATCATTGCTATGACAACTTAAACACATATTGTCTGACTTCTTGTGCTCAAAATGGCACTCGTCGCAATAGAGTTTTGGTCCATCATGAATAGAGTTGTGTGGATTCGTATGCAATGCATCCATAAATTTCAGTCTATCTGCCAAAAATTGTTTTGTTTTATGACAGGATAAACACCCTTTGTCATCAATCGCTTTAAAGTTTTCAGGGTCATCCCCTTGACCTTCATGACAATCTGTACATTTAAATGCCAGTTTTTCATGGTGAGGTTTCATGGGGAATTTTTCTTTCAGCTCAGGCGTAATTTTCACCTCAGGGGTAGGAGGCGTATTTGCCTCGCTACCGATAAGTGACATTACACTGATGATAAGAAAAAACCCTACCGCTAGAAGAGTTTTTTTGCTACGCATGATTAGATGTTTTCTCCTGCAATCAATCCAAAGGTTAAACAATCTGTTATAGCAACAGTACCTAAACGGCTTGCACCATGAGTTCCTCCCGTTACTTCGCCTGCAGCGTAAAGACCTGGGATTGGTTTGTTGGTGTTACCTGAAATGACTTGTGCTTTAACGTTAATATGTAGTCCGCCCATCGTATGGTGAGGTTTTGGCACCAAACGAATTCCGTAGAATGGTCCTTTCATATCGATAGGATCACCGCCTTTGAGCTCTTTGAGTGAGTCACCTTTAAGGGTCTGTTTTTTGAACTCATCTTCAACACCATTTTTTACATCTTCGTTGTATTTTTTAACCGTTGCTTTAAGGGCATCCGCAGGGATTTTATAGTTGGCAGCAAAGGCATCAAGCGTATCAAATTTTTTCATAACGCCGCCAGATATCCCTTTTTCGATGATAGGGTAAATTTGCTCTTCAAAAGTATTGTAGGTACCAATCGCAACAGGGTATGATTTTGGATCTTTTCTTAAAATGACATACTCAGCGTCCGCTCGTGTTTTACGATCGGCCATTTCGTTCATGAAACGTTTTCCATTTTTAACATCAACGGCAAGACCGAATTTAAAGAGTCCTTGTTGTGTTAATAGGGGAGCGACACCAAAGCCTCTCTCATCTGGGCTAGCCCATGGTCCTTGTTGAATCCAGTCAATATGAACAGGAAGTGCGCCGATTTGGAATGCTTTAAGCAATGCACCCGCCGTTGCACCATCATGGTTGGTTGCATCCATATCTTCAACAAGACGTGGGTCTTGAATTTTTCTAAAGATTTTATCCATTGAAAAACCACCACTGGCTAAAACAACACCTTTTTTCGCTTTGTAAACTTTTTTCTCACCGGATTTGTTTTCGACATCATCGCTTAGTAGTTTTGGATCGAAACGGTAGTTGATACGAGCCGTGACACCTACGACGCTCATCCCATCCGCACTCATGACAAAATCATCCATTTTTGCACGTGTCATAATTTTACAACCAGGTAGTTTTTCGACAAACTCATGCATCGGTTTAATAACACCCGATCCACTCATATTGTCGGTTACCAATGATCTTGGAACAGAGTGTCCACCAAACCATGCGGGTTTAACATCTTGCCATTTGGCACCGCATTTAATTGAAAAGTCTAATGCATCTTGAGCACGTTTAACAATGGTTTCGAGTAATTCAACGTGGTTGATACCAAGACCTGCTTTGAGACAATCCGCGATAAAAAGCTCACCTGAATCTTGAATACCGTATTTTTTTTGCCATGTGCTGTTTGGAACAGCCATACCACCACCATTGATAACGGAGTTACCGCCTACGCGTCCCATTTTTTCAAGAATAAGTACTTTGTAGCCACGCTCAGCTGCTTTGGCTGCCGCTGCAAGACCCGCGAAACCTGTACCAATAACAATAACATCATACTCTTCATCAAACTTAACATCTTTTTCGGTTGGTGCTGCTGCCATTGCATTGGATGCGCTAAGCATCGCCATACCTACAGTACCAAGAGCGCCAAATTTAAGGGCATCTCTTCTTGACATTGTCTCTTTACTCATTGTATTACTCCTTTTTGAAATAGTGTTTTTTTGTTTCTAACTTAATTCTAACTACTAACTGTGAGATTTAATGTGAGATATGTGTTAAAAAAATGTTTCCCTCACAATGTGTTACTTCTGATAGAAAATCATCCAAAAATGGCCAAAACAAGAGGGTTCAGTCTCTTTAAACAGCTCATTTGGCTTCTTTTTGTATAATTCCTATTATAAGGTAGGGTTTAAAATTGATGCAGACGATCTATGGGGATAGAAAAAAGTGTTACCGCTGTTACAGACCTAAAAGCTCCTGCATGTGCGACAACATTCGCGCCATAGAGACGCACACCAAATTCATTGTGCTCATGCACCCGAAAGAGTTTAAAAAGACCAAAAATGGCACGGGGCATTTAACACACCTCTCCCTTCCCAACTCCGAGCTTTTTATGGGCATCGACTTTAGTCACCATGCGCGCATGAATGAAATCATCGCAACGCATGAGAGTTTCATTCTCTATCCATCCCCACACGCCATCAACCTCAGCCAGCACAATCCACGGACTGAAAACGCTTTACATGTAAAAAAGCCCATGGCTATTTTTCTCATTGATTCGACATGGGCATGTTCGCTCAAAATGATGCGTGAGAGTCAGAATTTACAGGGGCTTTCACACATCAGTTTTGATGCCACGAAGCGTTCGGAGTTTAAGATCAAAGAGCAACCCTTGGAGTACTGCCTCTCGACCATTGAGTCGACACTTACGGTATTGGAACTGCTGAATAGATGGCAAATCGAAACAATAGCGCAAGAAAAGCTAGAAGCGTTTCTCACCCCCTTTCACGCGATGATTGACTATCAACTGACATGCATTCAAAACCCGCTGCATCAAGCCGTCAGATTCAAGCCTAGGAAATCCTAACTGCGCTATAATTGATAAAAAATCAAAGGATATTTTTGAGCAAAATTATTCCCTTTTTTATGGTTTTACTGCTCTGCACACTCCCGCTCCAAGCGATGCCAGACGATGCTGTTCTAAAAAAAATGATAGGACGTATGCTGGTTGTAGGTTTTGATGATGCGACCATTGATGCGCAAAGTACCATCGTCAAGGATCTTCAAAATTATGAACTGGGTGGTGTTATTTTATTTGACAGATTTTACAACGAAAGAGATAGAGCAAAAAATATTAGCTCTCCCGAACAACTCAAAGCGCTGAGCAAACAGCTCAAACACTATGCGAAAAAACCCCTGCTTATCTCCATCGATCAAGAGGGTGGCAAGGTAGCACGGCTCAAAGCGCGTGATGGTTTTGTAGAGACACCTTCCGCTTTTGCACTCTCGAAAAAATCCCTCGAACAGACCAAAATAGCATACACCTCCATGGCGCAGATGCTCAAAGAATACGGCATCAACTGCGACTTTGGACCTGTCGTGGATTTGGCAGTCAATCCTGAGAACAGAGTGATCTTCAGACTAGAGCGCTCTTACGGGAAAGAGAGTGAAACGGTCTCTCAATACGCCAAAGTCTTCATAGATGCATTAAAAAACAACGGGGTGCTCAGCGTACTCAAGCATTTCCCGGGACACGGCTCATCCGTGGGCGATTCACATCTAGGTTTTGTGGATGTTACCCAAACGTGGAGCGAAAAAGAGCTCGAGCCGTACCAAAAGCTCATCGATGCCAACGCTGTTTCGATGATTATGTCGGCGCATGTTTTTAATGCCAAACTCGATACTACTTACCCAGCGACGCTCTCCTATGCTATCAACACCAAACTTTTGCGTGAGAAAATGCACTATACGGGCGTGCTCATAAGCGATGATTTGCAAATGGAAGCGATTTCAAAGTACTACACGCTTAAAGATACTGTGACCTTGGCGATCAATTCGGGCATCGATATGTTGCTCTTTGGAAACCAGCTCTCACAAACAAAAACCGATGAAATTGTTGAGACTATCGTGGCGCAAGTCAAAAATGGTGCCATTCCACTTGAGCGTATCATGGAGTCCAACGCGCGCATTGCGAGCTTAAAGTTCTAAAAATCATTTACATGTAAGGATGACCATGCGTTACCTCCAACAACTCAGCCTCTTTCTTGCTCTTGCTCTTTTAGTAGGATGTACCACACCAAATCTACCCCAAAATAGCGATGAGGGCGCAACCTCAGCACTGTATGAACGCTCGTTTGAGACGCATAGTCCCAATATCGCTATGCTCAATCTCTTTTTTACCCAAATGCCTAAAGGTGGCGACTTGCACCACCACTACTCAGGATCCCTCTATGCCGAGACCTACCTCGAATGGGTGAAAAATAAACATTGGTTTATCGACACCTGCACCTTCAAAATTGTCAAAGCCAAAAGCAATGAAACCTGCAAAAGTGTCACGGTAGATGAACTCATCGCGGATGATACGCTCTATCGCAAACTGCTCACACTCTGGTCAGATAAAGATTTCGACAACCATAGCCACGAGCAACGACCCCCCGATAGCAACTTTTTCAACACCTTTGGCTACTTTGCACCCATTTCTGACCAGTACATGGATGTGGGTCTAGCCATCATCAAAGAGCGAGCACTCAGCGAAAATGTCTCCTATATCGAAACGATGCTCTCACGCGTCGGTGTCAATAGCGCTGAATTTTTCAATGCCGACGAAGCCAAAAATATCAATGCTGCCCTTCGCCATGCTACCACCCAAGAAGAGGTGAATGCTCTACTGGATAGCATCAGCGCAGTGTATGCACACAACCAAGTTTTTGGCGACAAAGTGCACCACTTTGTTAGCGAATTAGAGCGCCGACACGAAGGCATCGACACAGCAAACTTTACGATGCGCTACCAAACCTACGCGATTCGAGTGGTTGAGCCACTGCAAGTCTATACCGACTTATTCGCAGGGTACAAAGCAGTGCTTAGCTCACCACTCGTGGTGGGTGTGAACATCGTAGCACCAGAGAACAACACGGTCGCTATCAATGACTATACCCTTCACATGCGTATGTTCAACTACCTTGCAAGCCACTACCCTCAAGTACCACGCTCACTGCATGCAGGAGAGCTGACCATCGGAATGGTCGAGCCCAAAGAGCTTCTCTTTCACATCACCCAAGCGCGTAAAATCGCCGGAGCGGATCGCATCGGCCATGGGGTAGATATCGCCTATGAAAAAGAGTCGCTCTCACTGCTTAAAGAGCTCAAAGAGCATGCCGCCGTGGAGATCAACCTCTCAAGCAATGATTTCATCTTAGGCGTTGCAGGCAGTGAGCACCCCTACTCCCTTTATGCCGCTTATGGCGTGCCAATCGTCATCGCTACGGATGATTCAGGCGTCTCAAGAGCCAATCTTAGCCACGAGTATGTCCTGCTTGCCAGTCGTTACCACCCAAGCTATGCAACCATTAAAACGTATGTGTATAACAGCATCGACTACTCGTTTTTAACGCCTGAGCAGAAAGCCAAAGTGAAAAGGCAACTGGATCAAAAATTTATGGTGTTTGAAAAAGAGATGAGCGTGTTGGCGAAGAATTTAAAATAGAAGTGACTCTCTTTACATGTAAACATAAACGATACGCACAATATCTCTCAGCCACATTAAAATTTAACCCTGAATTAATCTATTCTGCACTATTATTTTTTTCAATTATTAGACCAACTGGGTGGTTAAATAATGCAACACAAAAGAAGGTTAAAATGAAAGAAGACACCAAAGAAAAAATCCTTACGACTGCGTATACTCTCTTTTCACTCAAAGGGTTTGAGTCGTGCAGTATGAACGACATCGCCAAAGAGGCAAACGTCAATAAAGCTTCGATTTATTACCATTTTCCAAGCAAAGAGGGTGTTTATGAAGCAGTCATCAAAGGGATTTTAGAGGGATTTTACCAAAGAGTTTTCACTGCTGTTACAAAAGAGCAAACGCCGCAAGATAAGCTGTATGCTTTTATCTATGCCTTTGGAGAAAATTTTAAAAACAATCAACACATGGCACCTTTGATGTTGCGCGAATTAGCCTCCAATGGAGAAAATTTGTCCGCCGATGTCAAAGCCATTTTAGCACGAAACATGACGCTGCTCCAAAGCATTTTAGACCTAGGAAAAGCTCAAGGCATCTTCAAAGAACACCCCCTTTTCGTGATCTATTTGATGATCGTTGGTACGATGAACATGTACACCTCCACCTCAAAACTGCGCAAGAATATGCGTATCAAAAACGAAATCAGCGGACTTGATCTGAGCGCCAAAGAGGTTGCCAACGAGATTATGCAATTACTCCTTGTTGGATTAGGAACAAAGGAGACGCTATGACTGGTGCAAACATCTTAGTAAAAAGCTTGGAAAGCCTTGGCGTTAAGTATGTCTTTGGCTACACAGGAGCTGCCATTTTACCCGCTATTGATGCGATTTTTCAAAGTAGCATCACGATGGTTGTCAATTCCAATGAACAATCCGCAGCGTTTAGTGCCGCTGGGTATTCGAGATCGAGTAACAGTGTAGGTGTTGCCGTTGTCACGTCAGGTCCCGCGATTACCAACACCTTGACGGCGGTTGCGGACTCGTATGCCGATAGCATCCCTTTGATTGTCATATCAGGGCAAGTACCTGCGCATAAGATAGGCACGGACTCTTTTCAGCATATTGATGTTGCCAATGTTTTTGGAGCCACGGCAAAAAAAGTGATCACGATTGATAAAATAGAACAGATAGAATCTGCAATTAAAGATGCGTACTATCTTGCCTTATCAGGAAAACCAGGTCCCATTGTCATTGATATTCCAGTGAATTTACTGCAAAAAGAGTCGGTCTATCACGCCGAAGCCATTGAAGCATATCGCGCTATTTACGCCCATGAAATCCATCTATCTGACACCCAATGCCAGACCTTTTTTACACTGCTTCAAGAGGCAAAACGCCCACTGCTTTACTTAGGTGGCGGTCTGAATTCACCACAAGGAAGCCGCACCATACGAGAATTTAACGCCCTTTTTAACATTCCTTCCGTCAACACGCTCATGGCAAAAGGCGTTGTGGATGAAAACGATGCGCTTTGCATGGGCTTGCTGGGTATGTTTGGTACACCGTATGCCAATAAAATCATCCAGTCCAATGATTTTTTCTTTGCCATCGGCGTCAGATGGGATGACCGCGTTGCCGATAAAGTGGGATTTGCTATCGATGCAAAAATCGCTTATATCGATATTAATCCTGAAAAAGTACATCAAATTAGAACGGAGCGTTCCCCCGAATTTTCGTTTATCGGCGATGCAACCCATGCACTAGAAGACTTAACGCGCTATGCAAAAAAGCATGCCATCACACTGGACATTCACGCATGGCAAGATTACGCTGTAAAGCTTAAAAAAAGTTGGCCACTCAATTACAATAAAAGCAGTGAAAAACTCCAAGAAGCCGAAGTGATGGAGATGCTGAACACCTTGATCGACGAAGAGACGATCATCACAACGGGTGTTGGCAATCATCAGCTTTTAGCCGCCCAATACCTCAAGATGAAAAAGCCTAAACAGTTTCTCACCTCCGGCAGCTTTGGTACGATGGGTTTTGCTATGCCTAATGCTGTGGGAGCGTACCATGCAAACCAAAACGCAACCGTGCTGGTCGTCGATGGCGATGGAAGTTTTAAAATGAATATGGCAGAACTCTACACCATCGGCTCACGCGGATTGCCTATCAAAATTCTCTTGCTCAACAACCAAAGGGATGGCATGGTTCATAATTTGGAAGATGTCGCGTGCGAAGGACGGCACTCAGCTTCAGAAAGACTTTACGATGTTAACTTTGCAGAAATCGCCAAACAGTGCAATTTCACCTTTGCGCAAAGACTCAGAGAACGAAGTGAACTCACACCAACCCTTTGTACGTTTCTTTCCACCCAAGGCTCCTCTTTTCTTGAAATCATGACCGACACCGAAGAGGTGCTCTACCCCGTGGTGAGACCTGGCACGTCGTATAAAGATATGGAGTTAGGCCCTTATATCAAGAAAATTGAGTAATTTTATGGGTAAAAAACTTTTTTACCCAAACGCCAGCCACACCCCAACACCTAACATCAATGTCCCTGCGATGCGGTTCATCAGCCTGACATTGTCGCCTTTTTGCAAAAAGAGACGTAAGGTATTGCCACCACTCGCATAGATAATCATACAGATCAGTTCCATCGTTAAAATAATGGCTAAAAGCACCGAAATTTGAGGAATCAGCGGTTTGGTTTGGTTGATAAACGGAGGAAGAAGTGCGATGAAAAATGCCCACCCTTTTGGGTTGGCAATCGCCGTTACGAAGCCTTGAAATGCCAAAGAGGTTGCGGAGATGCTTACAGGACACTTAGTATTTGAAAGTGCCATCTTGCCACGGTTTAACCAGAGTTGCACCCCTAAATAGCCCAAATAGAGTCCACCCGCGTACTTGAAAATCGTAAAAATATCCGGATGATTGATCATAATCGCTGCGACACCAATGACCGAAGAGAGTGCCACAATCGCCACGCCGACCAGCTCGCCTGCCATCATGTAAAAGGTGCGTTTAAGCCCAATGCTCATGCCCAAACTCATCGCGAGTGTCATGCACATGCCCGGAGTGACCGAGACAAAAAAGAAGGTGGGAAGAAAAATCGCCATAATCGAAAAATCAACTGCAGAAGCCACGTCACATCCTTTAAACAAAAAGCCATTATACCCCATGTTTTCTTTCTAAAAAAGTGTGGTTAGTTTTAAAGCATTTCATTTAATTTCAAAAAAGTTTCGTAGAATAAACAAAAACATGAAAAGGCTAACGCATGACCGTATCGGAAGCACTCAAAACGCGAAAATCCACACGCGCTTTTTTACCCCAAGAGGTTTCACAAACACTCATTGAAGCGATTTTAAACGATGCCAAACACGCACCCTCAGGTGTCAACATGCAACCGTGGTATGTGTGCGTTGTGAGTGGAGAAAAAAAACGCGCACTGGAAACCAAAGTCATCGAAGCCTTTGAGCGTGGAGCCAAAGAGGTCATGGACTACGCGTACTATCCTTCCATATGGGAAGAACCTTATAAAAGTCGCCGAAAAGAGACAGGACTTTTGATGTACAGCACACTGGGCATCGTCAAAGAGGACAAACAAAAGCAAATCGTGCAATGGAAACTCAACTACCGCGCATTTGACGCACCCGTGGTACTTTACTTTTTGATCGACGCCCATTTAGAAAAAGGCTCTTACCTCGACTATGGCATGTTTTTACAGTCCGTTATGCTGAGTGCTACGGAAAAAGGGTTAGCGACCTGCCCGCAAGCTGCTTTGGCTGAATTTCCTAGCATCGTTAAACATGAACTTGGCTCCCCAGAAAATATGCTTCTGCTCGGTGGTATAGCACTGGGATACGAAGATACAAAAGCCCTCATCAACAGTTATCGAACACCGCGCATTGCGCTTGAGGCGTTTGTAACGTTTTACACGTAATGGTTTACATGTAAACCATTACGTCAGATAATACGACCCCTCGATCTTCGCCGTAGCTTTGCCACCAAAAAGCACTTTGCCCTCTTCTGCCATCAGCTTGACCGTATTGAAGTTTTCTCGTGATGCGTTTTGCTCGATGCTCATCACTGCGCCATTCCATAATCCGCGTTTTAAAAGGTAATGCCCAAACGCGCTGTTTCCACTGCCCGTTGCAGGATCTTCCAAATAACCAAACGTGGGAGCAAAAACTCTCGTACGATAGCTATTGGTAGCATCAAAGCACTCGTTGGTAAACACCACCACAATGTCAACGCCAATGCTGTGACAAAATGCATTGAGCATATCAAGATTTGGATTTACATGTAAACACTTTTCAAGACTTTTTAATGGGACAATCAACGCTTTTAAACCTGCTTCAATAACGGCTATATCGAGGCTATCTTCTATCCACTCCGTTTGAATATCAAGCGCAGTTGCACTCTCTTCTTTGCTTACATTTTTAGGTATAAACAGAGGTTCTGGCGCGGTTATAAAAATAGAATCATTGATGGGTATCTGATTTTTGACATGCAAGAGGGCACTTTTGGTTTGGATGATGACCTCATTTTTAGCCAAAAGATCGGCTCTGCATTTGATAAGGTCGTACAAAATCGCAATCGTCGCATGCCCGCAAAATTCAACTTCTCTCTCGCTTGAGTAGTAACGAAGCCCAAAACTTCCATTCCCCTCTTCCCAGATAAAACCGACCTCGCTGACAAATCCTTTTTGCTCTTGTGCAATTTTTTGCATCTCTTCAATGGTAACATCACTCAACCGTTCTAAGTAAATCGCTCCCGCAGGGTTACCCGTTGAGTGCGCCGATGTAAAGGCGTCTATCTTTTTATAGGTTAATTTTTTCATCATTTGCTCTTAAGTGCTTTGGCCGTGTCATAGACCAGTTCATAATAGTGATTGTTATTGAACGAAAACTCTTGGATCACTTCAAGTCCGATTTTCTTCGTGTGCGCGGCATACGAGCGTGTGTTGATTTTATTGATAAATGTCACTAAAATAGGGTACTTTTTTGCCATCTGTTCTCGTGCAAAATCAAAGATCGTTTCCAGAACGCCACTGCCTCGCACGCTTTTATCGACGCAAACAGGTCCATACTGGTAGGAGTTTTCAGGCGTTATTGTTTGTCCCAAATACTCAAGGTTCCCTAAGTCGTCCATCATGTACGCAAAAATCGGCCAAGCCGCCAAAAACTGCCACGAAGCGGACATCACATACGCCACCACTTCACCCTCGTGAATGGCGATGAAAAGCCCCTGCTCTTCGTTGATGAGTTTGGTCAACTCCTCTTTGGTAAGAGCGGTGGTGACAAAACCATCTTGTTTATCTTCTTCTTGAATCGTATGGATCTGATACTTCGCGTGGAGCTTTAAAACGTTGTCGATGTCACTGAGTTCGGCTATTTTGAGCTGCATTTCTTCTCCTTGTTATCTCGCAATCTTAATGCAAAAGTATAACGCAAAGCCTCCTTGGGCACAATCCAAAAATTGCTCTTCTTTAAAGAGGCGTCATGGGAAAAATCTTTACATGTAAAATGCTACAATTCTTTCATGAAAATCACCATCGCCCCCTACACCGACGCAAACGCTACCGAAATTACCGACCTGCACCATGCCTGCGTGCATGCGATTTCCCCAACAATTTATTCGCTCGAACAGCAAGAAGCGTGGGCACACACACCACCCAATTATCCCTATTGGGTCAAACGACTTGCCCTTAAAAAACCGTTCGTGGCGATGGAGGAAGCAAACATTGTAGGCTTCATAGAACTCGAAGAGAACGGGCATATCGACTGTGCGTACACCCATCCAGCGTATCAAAAACATGGCGTGATGCGTGAACTTTTTGCCTATACCCAAAATGTGGCACAGAAAAAAGGCATAAAAAGGTTATACCTCGAAGCCTCCATCGTCGCAAAACCTTTTTTTGAAAAACGAGGGTTTGTCTCACTCTCGCGCAATGAAATCAAAAAAAATGGGCAGATGATTGTCAATTATTCAATGGAGAAAATACTCAGCTGAATCTTTACATGTAAAACCATTTTAAACTCATTTCTTCTTGACCCTCTAATATGTTCGTACTATAATCATCCTAACGCTATCGTAATAAGGAATGAACATGTATGTACTATTGGTTGCAAGTCTTAATGAAAATATGAAGTTGGCACGAAGAATCGAAAAAAGCCTAGAAACACTGGGCGTTAAGAGTCAAACTATCAATTTAGTCGATTTAGACATCACCTTGTACGACTCAACAAAAGAGACAAATGACGGCATTCCAAGCAAAATCACAGAACTTTCAAACACCATGAAAACCGCCACAGGCTACATCGTTGTATCGCCCGAGTACAACTACTCCATTCCACCCTCCCTTACCAATGTCATCGCGTGGTTATCCAGAAGCGGTGAGGGTTTTAGAGAACTCTTTGCTCTCAAATACGTCCAACTCGCCACGCACTCAGGAAGTGGAGGGAATGATGTCTGTAACGCGATGCGAACCCAATTTTCAAGACTAGGAGCCATTGTAGCACCCAGAGAGATTGTCACAACACCTCAAAAAGAGGTCGAAGAGGGAAGTTTGCAGAGAATTTTGAGCCAGTTTGTGGGGATTTCGCAGAAGTAAGGGTAGTTTTTTTGATACTATTAGGGAAACAGTCTAACCCTTTTTTTATTCATAGTAAAGGTATATGATGGATGTATCATTGACATTCTTAAAGGCTATTTTAGATTCAATAACCGATCAGATATCTGTGATTGATAGGCATGGCAATATCGTCTTTATCAATCAAAGTTGGATTGACTTTAGCACCACCAATAAACATCCACCGATTAACTGGCAAACCGTCAATTATTTAACGATCTGTGATCAATCTGCACAAAAAGGCGATACCTTTGCAACGCAGGCAGCCAAAGGCATTCGTAAGGTTATTCACGGGAAAAGTGAAAATTTCTATCTCGAATATCCCTGCCATAGTCCAACCCAAAAACGTTGGTTTATGATGCGTGTCACACCACTTGCTTCATGTGAACGATCCTATTTTGTTATTTCACATCATGATATTACAAAACGAAAAATCGCAGAAGAGACCGTTTTAGATTTATCTAAACTAGATGGTCTTACCAAACTTCCAAATTACAGAAACTTTAGTCAATTCTTAACCCAAGAGTGGAAACGTTGTACGCGCTTGCAAGCACCCATCACCTTGGCGATGATAGATATTGACTATTTTAAATGCATCAACGATACCTACGGCCACCTCAAAGGCGATGAATACCTCTTTAAAATCGCGCAACACCTCAAACGCATGGTTCGCAGACCAAGTGATCTTTGTGCACGCTACGGAGGAGAGGAGTTTGCTCTGATCTTAAGTAACACCCCATTGGAGCCGTCCATTGCGATGATTGAGAAATTTTTAACGAAAATTCGCACCTTAGCTATGCCAAACCCGCATTCCCCTGTGATGCCTATTATTACACTCAGTGTAGGTCTGGTGACGCTTTATCCCCAGCCTAAAACGAGTGAAAAAGAGCTCATCCAAAAAGCCGATGAACTTCTTTATAAAGCCAAAAACAGTGGACGAAATCAACTGGTTTATCACCAAGAATCGCAAAAATAACCATCCGTTTGAGTCTTTGTACGATTTTAGAAATAGTGGAATGCATCATGCCTCGAAAAAAGAAATCATGAAGGTAAATTTTTACATGTAAAAGTTCTTTGTTATTATTTACTGAAAACACTATAATATAAAATCATCGTTCACAAAGGACTTTTCATGCCTCTCAATTTAGAAAACACCTTAGTTATTGGAATATCTGCAACAGCACTTTTTGACTTATCAGAAGCTGATACACTCTTTCAAAAGGAATCTAAAGAAAATCAAGACAATGCAATGCAAAATTATCGAAATTACATGCTTGGAACCGAAGATATCCCTTTAAATAAAGGAATTGGCTATCCGTTGGTAGAAGCATTACTTGATCTTAACAAATATAAAGAAAAACAAGATGCCCCACTGGTCGAAGTCGTTATTATGTCTCGAAATAGTCCCGATACGGGTATGAGAGTTCTCAAGACAATTCGTCATTATGGATTAGGGATAACCCGTTCTGCATTTACAGCAGGGGAATCCACTGCTGATTATATTGAAGCTTATTCTGTAGACCTTTTTTTAACTACGAACGAAAGTGATGCTCAAAAAGTTATTGATAGCAACATATGTGCCTCTGCCATTTTGTCAATTCCTCCGCAATATAAATGTGACACACCCAATGGACAAGTGCGAATTGCATTTGATGGTGATGCCGTTTTATTTAATGAAGAAAGTGAACTTGTTTTTAAAAAAGAAGGCATAACCGCCTTTCACACAAAAGAAAACTCTGAACAAGATATTCCTATGCACGAAGGACCTTTTGCAAAATTTTTAAAAAAACTTGCAAAATTACAAGATAGACTTCCTATGAGCGTTGAATTTTCTCCCGTTAGAATTGCTCTCGTAACCGCAAGAAACAGCCCAGCTGAAATGAGAGTTATCAAAACATTGAGACAATGGGGCGTTTACGTTGATGAAGCATTTTTCTTGGGAGGAATTGAAAAAAGTGCTGTTCTTAAAGCCTTTAAAGCACATATTTTCTTTGATGATCAAGATGATCATCTGGCTACATCCTCATTAGTTGTTCCATCTGGAAAAGTTTTATATCCATCCTTTTCAGCACTGAGAAAATTAATTAGAAAAGATGAATAATTCTTTACCGTTTACATGTAAGGAAAATCTTTACATGTAAACCCTCTCACGCCTCAATTTTCTGCATTCGATAATACAAAACAGAAACCCTTAAGATGATGGCTTTTAAAATCTTGTTCGTGTTCACTCTATTGAAAAATTTGATACAATTAGATATCCGCAAAACAAAGGCAAAGGGTTATAAAATCGCACGAAATTTCAAAAAAAATGATCAAAAAAGTTGTTTCAATTTCCCAAAAAATAGAAGGTTATAAACCTGCATCTAAGCCTTTGCAAGAACAAGTAAAAGAGATTATGGCAAAGTACAATGTCAAAATATCGGCTTGATGAGAGTACTATCTACATTTAAATTCATCGAAAATATAGTGTTATTAAAAAAATAAAAGGAAGCTAATGTCAGATATTTGGAAAGGAACTATTTCTGCAATTTTAGGTGCTATTGTTGCTGGATGTGCTAATTATTTCATTACCATAAAAAATATTGAATTTAATAAGCAAGACTCAGAATATAAACAGTTATTTCCACTCAAATTTAAAGCTTATAACGATTTAAAAAAAGCAATGTATGATCTTGAACTTACTTCTGTAAGTGCAAAAAAATTTGATCAAAATATATCAGATTACGATAAATATACTAATAACTTTTCAACATCTTTAGCCGAAATCGAAACACTTATTACAAATATATCTTCTATAAAAAAGGCTAAGCTTATAAAGCAAAATGATAAAGATACACTTTTTCTATCTAGTCATAAATGGCTTTATTTATATAATCAATTATTTCAACTAAATTTTTGTGAAATTCCAAATGAACAAAAACAAAAGTTTATATTAGAAGAGGTCCAACCTAAATTAACAATAATTTCACTTGAGTATCAAGCTTATTTATATCAAGTACTTTTTAAGGGAAAGCCTTACAATCAACTAGAAATTAACAGTATTCTTGATAGCCTTGACGATATTTTGAAAAAATAAATTTTTAGCTTTTTACATGTAAGCTTTTTAACTCACCATTGAATTTTAGGCTCAACATGCCTTTGCGCGCAGTCCATTAAAAATGAGTTAATCAGCGTTTGATAGGGCATTCCCACTTTGGCAGATAACGCTTTAAAGTAATCAATCGTTTCAATGTCTACATTAAGTGAAATCTGTTTTTTAACCTTTTTGGCGTAAGGATTTTTAACAGATTGGCTAAAATCGTACTCTTTTTTCATGATAAAAACTCCTTATATTGATTTGCTTCATTTTTGGTTGATCTTCGTGCTGAGATGATTCGGATAACACCTTCATTATCTCTATAACAATGAACAACCGTCAAAATTTTGAGGGTGTAACTCATACCCAGCAAGATAAATCGCTCTTCTTTATCAGAATGCTCAGGATCAAGCATAAACCTTGCGTTGTCGTCATCAAAAATCGTTTTGGCTTCTTCAAATGAGATGCCATGTTTTTTGAGGTTTGATTCTGCTTTGGTTTGATCCCATTCAAAGGTGAGCGTTTTCATATAGAGATTATAATGATAATATCATGATATGTCAAGAAGGAAATGTTTTTACATGTAAGGATTTTTCCTTACATGTAAACCCGCTCACTCCTCAATTTTCTGCATCCGATAATACAACACAGGAATCACCAAAAGCGTCAAAATAGCCGAACTTACCACTCCGCCGATCATCGGAGCGGCGATGCGTTGCATGACTTCACTTCCGACACCGTTTAGCCACATGATAGGCAGTAGTCCTCCAAGGATGGCAAACACGGTCATCAGTTTTGGGCGAACTCTTAAAACGGCACCTTCAAAGATGGCTTCTTGTACCGCCTCTTTGGTTTTATGCTTGACATTTGCAAGCGCTTCTTCAAGGTAGATGATCATCACAATCGCCGTTTCCACCGCGATGCCAATCAGTGCTAAAAAGCCCACGATAACGGCAATGGAAAGATTGAAATTCAAGTAGTCCACATACAAAAAACCACCCACCGCGGCAAGTGGCAAGGTCAAGAAAACCAAAAGTGCATTTTTAAACGAGCCGAGTCCTAAGTAAATCAGCACAAACGTCACCAAAAGCGTGAGCGGAAGAATGAACTGCAAGCGCTCCATCGCACTCTCTAGGTACTCGCTCTCCCCTGCCCAACCGATGTAAAAACCTGTTGGAAGCTCGACACTTTCTTTGAGGATTTTGTTGGCTTCTTCTTTATAGGTTTTAGACGAAAAACCCTCTTTGAGCGTGATGTAGATGTAGTTGACTTTCTTGCCCATTTCAGACTTGAGTTCACTCGCACCCACGTCGTAACCAAGTTCTACAAAGTGTCCTAAGCGTTGAAATCCATACGGCGTTTTGATGGTCAGCTCGCTGATGGCGTTTAAGTCTTTACGACTCTCTTCTTCCAGTCTTAGCGTGATCGCATAACGCTCAATGCCTTGGTAAAAGGTGCTCACTTTTGAGCCACCGATGGCGTTGTCCACGAAGTTAAGTATCTCTTCTTTCGTGAGACCATAAGAGGCGATATTTTCAGGCTTTAGCGTCATATTGAGGTAATAACCGCTGTTTGCCTTGTCTGCAAAGATGCTTTTGGTTCCTTCATAGTTGGCAAGCACACTCGCGATTTTATTGGCGCTATCTTCTAACGCTTGATCATTGTCACCGTAGAGTTTGATGCCAAGCGGTGTTCGTATGCCTGTTATAAGCATGTCGATGCGCCCTCGAATTGGGTATGTCCATGAGTTGGTTAGCCCTAACATCTGAAGCTGTTCGTTCATCTCATCTCTGAGTTTCTCATACGTCATGCCTACACGCCACTGCTCTTTGGGTTTGAGCTGTATGATGGTTTCGATCATCGAAAGGGGTGCGGGGTCTGTCGCACTCTCCGCTCGCCCTGCTTTGGCAAAGGAACTCTGCACTTCGGGAAAGCTTTTGATGACTTCGTTGCTTTTTTGCGCGTACTCTTTTGCCATCTCGATGCTGATGCCAAACGGTGTGACGGGCATGTACATAAACGTCTGCTCATTAAGGGGTGGCATAAACTCCCATCGCTGTTTCGTAAACGTGTGATAACCGAGTACCAAAAAGCCGATAAACGCAACCATAGCGATGTACCAAAAACGCATATGCAGTCTTAAAAGAGGTGCATAAAGCCAGATGAAAAAGCGGTTGAGTGGATTTTTGTCTTCCTCAAGGATTTTGCCTTTGACAAAAAAGAGCATCAAAAGCGGAACAAGGGTGATGGAAAGCACCGCGCCAATGAGCATCGCAAAGGTTTTCGTGTACGCCAACGGTTTAAAGAGCGCTCCTTCTTGACCGCTAAGGGCAAAGATGGGCAAGAAACTGACCACGATGAGCAAAAGCGCAAAAAAGATCGGGCGACCGACTTGTTTGGATGAAGCGATGATGATGGCTTTGCGCTCTTCTTCACTTTTTGGCTCGCCATGTGAGAGCTTCTTATGCACATTTTCGATCATCACGATGCACGCATCGACCATCGCACCAATGGCTATGGCAATGCCACCCAAACTCATGATGTTCGACTCCAACCCAAAAAGCTTCATCGCCAAAAAGGTCATAGCAATGGTGAGTGGCAGAACAATGATAACGACCAAGGCACTTCTAAAATGCAGTAAAAAGAGCATAACAACGGCTAAAACAACGATGCTCTCTTCGAGGAGAGCTCGCTTGAGGTTATTGATCGCTTTGGTGATGAGATCGCTTCTATCATACGTTGTCACCACTTCCACATCGTTTACATGTAAAGAGTCTAACTTCTCTTTAACCGCCTGAATGACCTTGTACGCGTTCTCTTTGTGGCGCACAACCACAATGCCTCCGACCACTTCGCCCTCCCCGTTCAGCTCTGCCAAACCACTTCGGTAAGTGGGAACCACGCGCACATCGGCGATGTCGGAGAGTTTGAGCGGAATGCCACTCACGGTTTTGATCGTGATATTGGAGAGATCTTCTGGTGAAGCGGCAAAGCCTCTGGCTTGGATGATCTGCTCAAAGCCATTTTCAAGCACGACACGACCACCTAGGTCACTGTTGTTTTTGGAAAGTGCATTCATCAGATCGTCGATGCTTAGGTCATATTTGTAGAGTGCATCTGCGCGAAGTGTGACTTCATAGTCTTTCACAAAACCACCTACACTCGCGACTTCACTCACCCCTTCAACACCCAAAAGTGCGTAGCGGTAAAGGTAGTCTTGAATGCTTCTTAGCTCTTCTAAACTTCGGTTTTGTGACGTGAGTGCATACTCAAACGCCCAACCGATGCCCGTCGCATCAGGTCCTAGCTTGATAGTTGCGTTTTTAGGGGCATTTTTAGAGACATTTTGGATGACTTCATTGACCCTATCGCGCGCCCAGTAAAGGTCTGTGCCATCTTCAAAAATGATGTAAACGATGGCATTTTCATACGAGGTAAACGCGCGCACGGTTTTGGTCTTCGCGACCGATAACAGCGCATTGGTCAGTTCGTAAACAAGCTGATCTTGGATGATCTTTGGCGATTGCCCCAAATACTTCACATTCACAATAACCTGCGGTGGTGTCAGGTCTGGCAAAGCATCCAGTGGGGTTTGTCGAATCGCCCAGAACGACAGAAATGCCGCAATGAGCAAGGTTAGCAGAAGAAGCGCCTTGTTTTTGACGCTTTTTTCAATGATACTTTCGATCATTTCATTGCCCCTGCGTTATTTTGGGCATCGGCATCAAACATAAAGAGCGCATTGGCTACGACCACATCGCCCTCTTTTAACCCTTTGACGATTTCAAAGGTGTCATTGTTAAGACGTTTTGCCTCAATCTCACGAGGTTCGTATTCGCCCTCAAATTCACCTTTGACAAACACGCTCGTCTTAGCACCTTTCGTCATCACCGCACTTTTTGGTAAGCTCAAATACTCTCGCTTGGCTGTTCCAAAACGCGCCTTAGCAAACGCGTTTTCGTAGATTTCAAGGTCTTTGTTTTCAATGACCAAACGCACATCCACACTTTTCGTTTGTGGGTCAACTTTAGGGTAGATAAAGTCGATTTTAGCTTTGTAAGGTTTGGAACTCATATCAAAAAAGATGTCAGCCGTTTGGGAAGTTTTCACAAAATCAAGGTCTTTTTCATACACTTTAACGATGAGCCATAAGTTAGCATAGTCGCTGATCTCGTAGAGTTTGGTACCTTTAGGAACGAACGCGCCTTGATTGACCGCTTTTGCCGTTACGATGCCACTGTACGGCGAAACGATGGTGATGTTTTCAGGCACGTTTTTTTCACTGATAATCTTCGCGATAGTCTTCTCATCGACCCCTAAGAGTTTAAGCTTTTGGGTAATGCTCTGAACCATGCTGTCACTTTTGATGCGAAGCGCGTTGATCAATTCTAATTCCGCCGTGTAAATCTCTTGCGAATAGAGCTTCGCCAAAGGCTCACCTTTTTTTACATGTAAAAAGTTTTTGTTCACATAAAGCTGCTCGATAAACGCGTCATAACGCAAACTTACCTCTTTGACACTCTCTTCATTCGCTTTGGTGTAGCCGTAAAACTCTTTAGCGGAACCTTCCAAAACCTTTTTCACTTCGATGGTTTTGACATTGAAAATCTGCTTGGCGTCAAGCGTGGCACCGAAAAGTAAAAGTGCCCCTAAAATGAGATGGGTAACTTTCATAGCTCGACTCCTAAAAGGGTGTAGATTTTGATGATAGACTCGTTATACGCGAAGGTATTAGTATTGATCTGTTTTTGCGCTTCCAGCATCCCAGAGAGCACATTTAAAAGGCTCAACAACGCATCGTTTTGGCTCAGTGCAGTGCTTTGGAGCACTTCGTATATCTTCTCATTTTCGCTCAGAACCTCTTTGGCAAGAGCAATTTTGTCGTACTGAAGCTCTTTGTTTAAGAGCTCATCTCTCAGCTCAAACAGCAAACTTTTATGCACAGACTGCACACTCTGTTCGGACGCGGCATGGGTGAGTGTGGCTTTTTGGATGGAGGCATTTTCTTTGCCGTAAATCGGAAGCGGTACGGAAAAACTCAAAAAAGCGTAGTCATTTCGACTTTCTCTTCGGTTGTACCCTACACTCACCGTCACATCAGGCGTTTTGTTCGCTTTTTCATAACGCAAGTTCAAAAGCTCTTTGTTACTTTGAATGTTCTGCGCTAGAAGCTTTGGAGACTTCTCCAAAAGCTTCTCTTCATCGCTCAGCGTGTAAGGCAACAACCCCTCATGTGCACTCATCTCAGGCACGTGCGCTACGATGATGCTCTCTAACTTTCGCGCTATGGAAGCTTTGTCACGAAGCAGTGTTTTTTTCTCGATGGCAAGATTTTTTTGCAAAATGGCATTGTTCAGCGTGTCAACATAGTGCGCGCTCGTGGTGTTGTAAGCAAGGTGTGCATTTTTAAGATCTTCAAGGAGTTTTTCATACTTTATCACGACAGTAAGGTCTTGATTGATACGAATGTAATTTTGCTCTAACACGCCAATTTCACGTTGCATTTCGAGTTTTTTAGTTTTAAGTTCCAGCTTTTTAATCGCCAAATCTTGCAAGGCAATCGACTCTTTGATGTCCAGTTTTCCACCCGTGGGAATCTTCTGAGAAAGAGAAATCGCCTCATTTTGCGCTTCTTTGTTTCGTGTGAGAGGCTCATTTAAAAAGATGTCGTTGACCCCAAGAGAGAGCATAGGGTTTTCCCAAATCTTGCTTATATCAACCTCTTTTTCAAGTGCTTGCACCTCAGCTTCGAGTGCCTTTAACTCATAGTTATGCTCATACGCTAAAGAGGTCAATTCGCTTTGCGCCAAAGCGTAGCCCGCGAGGGCTACGAGCATTAAAACGATGCGTTTCATTAGAGGTTTACGCTTGATTTTAAGCGTTGTTTTTTACCATCAGCGGTTTCGATGACGATGTTAAGCTGCCATGTACCGTTCATTGATAAAGTAACATGCGCCATATACGCACCATTGACGAACATCGCCTCAGAAGTTTGCTCCATTGCTGGCATGCCTGGCATCGCTGGCATTGCAGCCGTGACGCTGACTTTCGCATCTTTGATCTCTTTGCCATTCTCTTTGACTTTGATGTTGATCATGTTCATGCCCTGAGAGAGTGGCTTCTCACTGCTGTACTCCACTTCCAATGGACCCGCCATCCCTTTTTTAGACAAAGCATCTGCCGCAAAAACAGCGCTAAGGCTCAACGCCACCGCTAAAAATAGACCTAAAATCTTCTTCATCACGCACTCCTTGTAAAGTTATGCAAGAAGTATAGAGAGCGTGTGTGGAATATTTGTGGAGCGAGGTAAGGGGAATTTTTATAATCCTTTTTAAGAGGCAATACGGGTACACCATTTTATAATACTAGGAAATTACCAAAGGCAACTGTAAAAAACGATTTGGAGAGTAATATGATTGAAAAAGTATTAGATTTTAATGGAATTAATACAGAAAGTGAACTTGGAATTTACATTAGTACAGAGTTAAAATTTGGAAGAATTACTGAAATCCGTAGTTGGGATGCCTACAAAGATTTATTAGGAAACTTGACACCTAGAGAATTAAGCGATGGTTATGTTTATGATAAAGACGATGATTGGGGATGGGATGATTATGATGATTACCTTGATTATTTAGAAGGCGATAAAATGCTTGGGCTTAAAAATGAAAAAGGTGTTAGAGATGATACCCGATTGATTTTTAAAAATTTCGGTCCTTTTATGAGACGAAATCCTGAACTTGCCAAAACATTTTTAGAGTTTACAACTTATGCACTTTTTCCTGTTATCACGTATAAATACTATAAACCTGAAGAAGACGATAGTTTAAAAATAACCATTTGTATAGAGAGTTAATACTCGAAATCGAAAGAAGCAGGTCATTCTAATCTTTACATGTAAAACTAAAAGTGGCTATCTCTAGCCACTTTCCTCTCACAATTTCAGCTTATGCAACGGTTGCGGTTCGCTCCACAAGTAGCCTTGAAAGTAGTCGATATTTTGTTTTTGACATGCTTCGTAAATATCGTAGTCTGAAACAAACTCTGCGACCGTTTGCATACCCACTTTTTTCGCAAAGGTGACGATGGCTTCGACCACGGCTTGGTGTGTGGCGTTTTTGTTGATGTTGCGAATGAGCGAGCCGTCGATCTTGATGTAATCGGCTTGCAGCTTGACCACATACTCAAAGTTCGAGTAGCCCGTACCAAAGTCATCGATGGCGATTTTCACACCGTGACGTTTAAGCGTTGTGAGAAAAGCCAATACTTCAGGATGATTTTCGATATTTTCACTCTCCACAAGCTCTACCGTCAAACGCTTAGCAACACCGTAAAAGCCCATTCTTTCAATGATAAAATTGGTCGTCTCTTGATCGAGTATGTCGCTTAGTGTAAGGTTGATGGAAAACTCCGCCTCTTTGTCCGCAAAAAACTCAAACGATTTTTGAACCACCACTTTGGTGATGCTGGTATACAAATGCGCTCTTTTGGCATGTTCTAAAAATTGATACGGCGCAATAACGCCTCCGTTGGTACTTTTCATACGCACCAAGCACTCGTATTTTTTCACGCTTCCACCTTGAATGCTCTGCGCATACACCACAATGCGATCTTTCAGCAATGCTTGACGAATCGCTTTTTGCCACTCCAAATCGGCTCTGGCGCTCGTATGGGTCGGTCGGCACAATGTCACGCTTGAGGCGTCATAGACCACGATCTCTTTGCCGATGCGTTTGGCTTGTTTGATGGCAAATTCGGCGTTGAGAAACAGATCCACATAGTCGATCGCAACGCCCACGCGAATCGCAACGTGAATTTTCTCTTCTTCTATCTCAATCGGCGAATTTCCAAAGTACCACAAACACGCATTGATCGCCTGTAAAAAGGCTTCTTTCCCCACCTCTTTACCTGCAAGTACGGCAAAATTGTCGCCGCTTAGGTGAAATACCACGGAGTTGGGAAAGCGTTTTTGAAGCCTTGCTGAGATGATTTTTAGAATTTCATCGCCGATGGCATAGCCAAACACGTGGTTAAAGTTCCAAAAGCCGTTGATGTTTAAAAGTGCAAGTTTATTGGCATTGGAATGCTCCAATGTATTTAAAAAACGCTGCCTATCGGGCAGTTCGGTAATGGGGCTGATGCGCCCGTATTTTAGTTCGTATTTAATCTCTTTTTTCATTAGGGTGTACTCTTACATGTAAAATTAGGGTGAATCGTTTGAGCGTGAACTCAAAACGAAAAAATTTAAAAAGGGTTGTGTAAAATAGTTAGGGATTAGCAGCAACGCATGAGGCATAAAACAAGTGTTATTTTTCCATGAAATGGGGCATGGTGAAATGTCATGGGGAACTCCTTGTCTTAAATTTGTCAAAATCATAGCACAAAGGTTCTCTAATGTCAACTATATCGCTCTTTTTTATAGTGTATTGTTTTTACGATGCAAAAATTTTAGTGTATAATGAGCTTTATGAAAATCCTACTCCTAGAAGACGACCCCATTTTAAGCGAGATAATCGAAGAGTTTTTAGTCGAACATGGTTTACATGTAAAACTCTTTTTTGATGGGAAAGAGGCGCTTGATGCCATCTTTGAAGACAAGTTTGACATCTTGGTTTTGGACATCAACGTTCCAAGCCTGAGCGGTTTTGAGCTTTTAAAAACGCTCAAAAATGCCAACATCACTACGCCTGTCATCTTCATCACATCACTCGACCAAATCAGCGATGTGAAAAAAGGCTTTGCGTTGGGAGCGGAAGATTACCTCAAAAAACCCTTTGAACTGGAAGAGCTTTTGGTGCGCATCGAGCGGACGAAAAAGTTGCACCACATTGAAGACAATGCGCTCTTGAAACTCTCTTCAAATATTAGTTATGATCCGCAAAATTACCAGATCGTTACCTCTGAGACGTCCTATAAACTTCGCAAAAAAGAGGCACAGCTTTTGGAGTATTTTCTCGCGCACCAAAACCGTATGCTCAGCTTTGAAGAGATCATCGAAGAGGTGTGGCGCTTTGATGACGTGCCGACCCATGCGACGGTGCGTACCTACATCAAAAACCTACGCAGTTACGGGCTTGAAAGCCTTATAGAGAACATTAAAGGAGTGGGATATCGCTTTAAGTGCCTATGAAAAACGCTCGCTGACGAGGTTTTTACTCATCTACCTTGGCTCTATTTACACCTTCATCTGCCTGCTTGCATGGATGTTTTACACCATCGAGGTTAAAAATTTGCATGAAAATTATGCCTTAAAGATGCGCGCTACCGCTTCTAGCATCGCACACAAAATTGTCACCGCACACATGATGGAAGATGACACGCTTCAAAAATGCCTCGCTTCAAAACCCGCAGAGCAGTGTTTTGGTTTAGAAAAAGAGTACCAACTTGGACTCTTTGGCGAGGGCAATGCCCCTTTACATGTAAGCTTTTCGGAACCTGTGGATTTTACCAAAACGTTTTACCTTGAACATAACAGCTTTTACGCACTGGATGAGAGTAGCCAAAAACATCTGGGCATTCACACCATCGTCCTTAAGCACACGCATAGTTCGAGTTTGATTCACTCTTTGGGTGTGCAAATCGTGCTCTATTTGCTACTCAGTTTGGCATTTGCAACCATTTTGGGCTACGTCCTTGCCAAACAATTTCTCAAACCCATTCAAGAAGAGATCAACCATCTGGATACCTTCATCAAAGACTCGACGCACGAGCTTAACACCCCTATTACGGCGATTTTGATGAGTATCAGCACGCTGAAAAATGTGGAAGAGAAAAAGCTCAAACGCATCGAACTGAGTGCCAAACGCATCGCAACCTTGTACGGAAACCTGAGCTACATGCTTCTGCACGACAAACAAAATGAGGACAAAAGCGATGTCGATGTGAGAAAGCTCATCGAAGAGCGCCTCGAATACTTTGCGGATTTAATGGCAAGTAAACAGATCGACTTAAGCCTAGAGTTGGAAGAAAAATCTTTACATGTAAACGAAGAGGGGCTCATCAAACTCATCGACAACCTGCTCTCCAACGCGATCAAATACAACCGTTTGGGCGGAACTATCGAAGTCTTACTGGATCGTGAAAAACTCAAGGTCAAAGACAGTGGCATCGGTATCGCATCCTCCAAGCTAGGCGACATCACGAAACGCTATAAACGCGCCAACAGCGATAAAGGTGGCTTTGGTATCGGTTTGGACATTGTCAATACCATCTGCAAAACCAATGGATTCAGACTTGATATTAGCTCCATCGAAGGCGAAAGTGCTGAATTTAGCGTCTGGTTTTAGCCATTATGCCGATTCAAAAACAGGCTTAACCCCTCTTTTCCTTAGTCTCAAAAACTACTTTTAAACCATTCAACATGCCTTAAACATCTTAGAGTAGAATGAACCATATCTTAATTATTTAGGAGGCATTTATGGTTAAAAACTTTGCGGTAGCCCTTATGGTAGCAGCTCTGCCTTTCGCTCTTTTTGCAGCTGAGACCAAAGTATCACTCAATCTTGCAACGACTGATGGCGTTGGTGAGAAAATTGGTGACATTACCATTAGTGAAACAAAACATGGACTCCTTTTTACACCTTCTTTAAAAGGCGTTCCAGCAGGTATTCATGGTTTCCATGTCCATGCAAACCCTAGTTGCGAACCCTTAAAAGCAGCCGATGGCAAAGTAACCCCCGCAGGAGCGGCAGGTGGGCACTTTGACCCAAAAGCGACCAATGCACACAAAGGTCCTTACAGTGATGATGGTCACTTAGGCGATCTTCCTGCACTGTATGCCGATGCCAATGGTGAAATCACAACGCCTGTTCTGGCTCCAAGACTCACGTCATTGGACCAAATCAAAGAACACGCTTTGATGCTTCACGCCGGTGGAGACAACCACTCTGACCATCCAGCGATGCTTGGTGGTGGTGGTGCGCGTGTTGCCTGTGGTGTCATCAAATAGTTTGACGTTTCAAAGAGAGGGTTTTCCCCTCTCTTTACTCGTTTTATTCGCATCTTTCCCTCGTTTTTCTATCGTAAAATGATTCCACTTTTTTCGTCTTTACAGGCACTCTTAAAAAAAGCTTTCTCCCTAAAATCAATTCCGAACTTTATACTCTAGTATTTTAATAAGTTTACTTGACAATACCCTACTAAAATGGTATTATTCTCCAAATTAAAAAGGAGGCAACATGGTAGAGCACAAAAAACGCAGTATCGTCAAAGCGATCTCGTGGAGAACACTCGGAACGGTTGACACCATGTTGATCAGTTTTATCGTCACGGGAAGCCCACTTGCCGCCCTTTCTATCGGGGCATTTGAGCTTATCACCAAAACATTGCTATACTATTTCCATGAAAGAGCATGGAATAAAATTGATTTTGGTCGCCAAAAATCCCAACCTGAGTATCAAATATGAGCCAAACGTATGAGCAAAAGGTCGCAGAAGCGATCTCTGTCCTAAAAGATGAAGTTGGAGCCAAAGCTCTTAAAGTTACATTGGCATTTAGCCACCAAAGTGAAGATGCTATCAACATTTCACTGGCGCAAAAAGCGGGCATTGCATTGGATGTTTTTACACTTGAAACCCACAAACTTTTTGATGAATCCTTAGCGTATCAAACAGAAATAGAAGCCTTTTTTGGTATCGAAATTAAGCGTTTTAGTGCGAGTGATGAGCAGATCTCAACACTGGAAGAGCGTGTCGGAGCGTATGGCATTTTTGATGACATCAACCTTCGAAAAGAGTGCTGTCATGTGCGTAAACTCATCCCTTTGGCACAGGCACTGAAAGGGTTTGATGGCTGGATAAGCGGTATTCGCATCGCACAGTCAATTACCAGAAGCGACACAAAACTGGTAGAATTTGATGACAAATTTGAACTTTTAAAGTTCAACCCTATTGCCTACTTCAGCGATGAAGAGGTGGAGCGTTATATGCGCGAAAACGCACTACCTCAAAATGCCTTGTATGCTAAAGGCTTTAAAAGCATCGGCTGCAAGCCCTGTACACGCGCCATCAATGAGGGCGAAGATATCAGAGCGGGCAGATGGTGGTGGGAAAATCCCGAACATAAAGAGTGCGGACTGCATCTGCATAAGGAGAAGTAAGTAATGGATCATTTAGACAGACTCGAAGCTCAGAGTATCTACATTTTGCGAGAAGCGTATCGAAGCTTCCCAAATCTTGCGATGCTTTGGAGTATCGGTAAAGACAGCACGGTACTGTTGTGGCTCACACGAAAAGCATTTTTTGGACACGTACCTTACCCGTTGGTGCATATTGACACGGCATTTAAAATTCCTGAGATGATTAAATACCGCGACGAAATCGCGATTCAATGGGACTTAAACTTAGTCGTTGGACAAAACAAAGAAGCGCTTGCGAAAGGCGAAACCTTTGTCAATGGATTAGACCGCCTCAGCTGCTGTAAAAAACTCAAAAGCGACGCGCTCAAAAATACCCTTGATGGTACATGGGCAAGACGTAAATGGAATCCCTACAAAAAAACATGGGAAGATGAGTTAAACGGAGCACCCTATACCGGTGTGATCGTCGGTGTTCGTGCCGATGAAGAGGGAAGTCGCTCCAAAGAGCGCGTCTTCTCAGCACGTGATGAAAAAAGTGAATGGGATGCGAGCACGCAACCACCAGAGCTTTGGAACCAGTACAAAACGGACTTTGCACCGCATACCCATGTGCGTATTCACCCACTCTTAGAGTGGACGGAGCTGAACATTTGGGAGTATATTGAGAGGGAAAACATTCCTATTATCAACCTCTATTTTGATCAAGGTAATGGCAAACGTTACCGTTCTTTAGGATGTTTTCCGTGTACGGCACCTGTGGACTCACAGGCGACCAATCCAAAAGAGATCATTGAAGAGCTTACCAGTGGTAAGTTTAAAGATATTGCGGAACGTTCAGGCAGAGCCCAAGATAAAGATGGTGGTGGCACACTTGAAGCACTAAGAAAAGAAGGATATATGTAATGCAACGATTAAATATTGTCATCACAGGACACGTTGATCACGGTAAGAGTACGCTCATTGGACGTCTGCTTGCCGACACCGACTCTTTACCTCAAGGAAAACTTGAGAGTGTGAAAAAGATGTGTGAAAATAATGCACGTCCGTTTGAATACGCTTTCTTGCTTGACGCACTGGCTGATGAGCAAAAACAAGGCATTACCATTGACAGTGCGCGTGTCTTTTTCCAAAGTAAAAAAAGAGAGTACATCATCATTGATGCCCCTGGACACATCGAATTTTTGAAAAACATGATCAGTGGAGCGTCCCGTGCAGAGGCTGCATTACTGCTTATTGATGCCAAAGAGGGTGTGGCTGAAAACTCTAAACGTCATGGTATGTTGCTCTCTCTTTTGGGCATCAAACAAGTGGCGATTGTGGTCAATAAAATGGACTTGGTCAACTTTAGTGAAATCGCCTTTAATAAGCTCAAAATTGAGTACAGCGAATACCTTGCAACGCTCGGTATTAAAAGCGACATTTTCATCCCTATCAGTGCGCGTGAAGGTGTGAATTTGATCGAGCATTCTGCTTCGACTCCTTGGTATAAAGGACCAACTGTTTTAGAAATTTTAGATAGTTTCAAAAGCGTGGAAGAAAAAGAGAATGATGACTTTAGAATGCCACTACAAGATGTCTATAAATTTACCCGCGACAACGATGACCGTCGCATTTATGCAGGAACCGTGACGAGTGGTGAGCTGAGTGTCGGTGATGAAGTGGTCTTTTACCCTTCCCTCAAGCGCTCTCGTGTCGCAACCATTGAGAGTTTTAACACGTCTGTTAAAACGAGTGTCAAAGAGAGTGAAGCCGTTGGATTTACGCTTCAAACGCAAATTTATGTGCGAAATGGTGATGTGGTTGCGCGTGCAGACCAAAGTGCGCCAAAAGTGAGTAACCGTTTTGAAGCCAACCTCTTTTGGTTAGGTGCAAAGCCACTTGAACTGGATAAACCCTACAAAATCAAGATCGGTTCAGCGCAAAGCATGATCTATCTTGAAGAGATCAAACGCGTTATTGATGGCGATACGCTAGACCATGCCAATGAGCCAAGCGTGGGTCGTCATGAAGCGGCATGTGTCATCTTTCGAGTACACGATCTTTTAGCGATGGAACTTTTTGCTGAGAACCAAAAGCTCGGTCGTTTTGTCATCGTTGATGAGTACGACATTGCAGGCGGTGGTATCATCACGGAAGTGTTAGAGCAGTACACCACACGTCGCACAAAATCAATCAGCGTAGGCGATGTTTTGGTCGACAAAGCAAGTACCAATGCAGATTTTGAAGAGGAGCTTTTTGCACTTCTTCGCAAACATTTCCCGCACCAGTTTCCGACAGATAACATCGGTTAATTTTAAACTATAATAATGTAAAAAAAGGAAGAAAATGAAACTTACCATTAACGGCGATTCAAAAGAGATTAAGGACGGAATCGTTCTTTCAGAACTATTAATCATCGAAGATGTTGAACAACCTGATATGGTTTCTGTGCAACTCAATGACGAATTTTTAACCAAAGACACCTATGCAACAACAGCGCTTAAAGAGGGCGATGAGATCAACTTTTTATACTTTATGGGAGGTGGCGCGTGAAAGAGTTTAGCGATGAGGAATTAGAGCGTTATTCACGTCACATCATCCTCCAAGATGTAGGAATCGAAGGTCAAGAGAAGATTGCCAATTCTAAGATTTTAGTCATTGGTGCAGGTGGGCTTGGCTCTCCTGTAGCACTTTACTTAGCCGCAGCGGGTGTGGGTGAAATCGGCATCGTGGATGGCGATGTGGTCGATCTTTCAAACCTTCAACGTCAAGTCATTCATGCTACAGCAGACATCGGCGTGCCTAAAGTGCTCTCTGCTAAAGCGAAGATGGAAGCGATCAACCCGAATGTTAAAGTGACCGTCTACCAAAAGTTTTTGGATGCTTCCAACATTTTGGACATCATCAAAGGGTATGACTTCGTGATCGATGGAACCGACAATTTTTCGGCGAAATTTTTGATTAACGATGCGTGTGTTTTAGCCAATGTCCCTTATTCTCATGGTGGCATTTTGCGTTTTGGCGGACAAACGATGACGATTAAACCGCATGAGAGTGCATGTTACGCATGTGTGTTTGACAGCCCTCCTCCAGCGAACGCCATTCCAACCTGCTCCAGTGCAGGCATTTTAGGCGCAGTGGCAGGCATGCTTGGAACCATCCAAGCCGCAGAAGCACTCAAATACATTGTGGGCGTGGGTGAACCCCTTTATAATAGGCTCTTAACCTTTGATGCCAAAACGATGAACTTTAGAAATGTCAATTTTAAGAAAAACCCAAAATGTCGTGTGTGCGGAGGGGAAGGAATTAAAGAGATTAAAGATTATGAAGCGGTGGTGTGTGAGGCAAAACTATGATAAAAATGCCCCAAAGCGTGTACGATGAAATCGTCGCACACGCACTCAAAGACACGCCCATCGAAGCGTGTGGTTATCTTGCAGGCATCAATGGCGAAGTGAAATACGCCATCCCGATGAAAAATACGGATGCGAGCAATGAACACTTCAGCTTTGATCCACAAGAGCAGTTTGACGCGTTTAAAAAGACGCAAAAAGAGGGTCTTAGACTGATTTCTGTTTACCACTCTCACCCAGAAACACCCGCTCGTCCAAGCGAAGAGGACATTCGTTTAGCGTTTGATCCTAATGTCAGTTATATTATCGTCTCACTTGCAGGTGAGGTTCCCGATATGAAGTCATTTATCATTAAAAATAAAACGGTTGAAAAAGAAGAAATTAAAATAATTTTAGAGTGATGATGAAGTCGTGGCAAAGAGAGTAAAAAGCGGCTTTATCATTAAAAGCACCAAGGGTGCGTGGGCATTCTGCCGAAGAAAACCCAGTGTTAACGCAGTTTTTGAAGCTTTGCTTTAAAAACGTGTTAAGAGTTCTCAAAAACTCTCTATTAAAATGCTCAAAGGAGTTACGATTATGAGCCACTATATTATCCCCCAAATGGTCTACGATGACTTGGAAGTTTTCAAAAAAAACCATGCTGCATTTTTAGCAGGAACACTCGATGACCTCACCTTCAAAACCATGCGCGTTCCCTTTGGCGTCTATGAACAACGTGAAGCCAATACCTTTATGGTGCGCATCAAACTTGCTGGCGGTATCTTAACACCCAAACAACTTTTAACGCTCGCAGACTTAGCTGAAACGTACGCGCACGAGGCGATTCATATCACCACGCGTGGTGGTGCTCAGCTTCACTATGTCAAGATCGAAGATATCATTGACATTATCACAAAACTGCACAGCATTGATCTCAGTGGTCGTGGCGGTGGAGGAAACACTGTTCGTAACGTTATGGCAGACCCACTTGCGGGTACGGCAAAAGATGAGATTTTTGATGTCTCTCCGTATGCCCTTGCAATTACAACAAAAATGCTCGAGCAAAAAGACTCGTTTGCATTGCCACGAAAATTCAAAATTACGTTTAGCGGCTCCGAAGCCGATCGTGGGTATGCAACCATTCACGATGTAGGCTTTATCGCGAAAATTGAAAACGGTGTCAAAGGCTTTAAACTCTTTGTCGCCGGTGGTATGGGTGCGAAGTCTCGTGTAGGAAGCAAATTTCTTGATTTTGTGCCTGACACAGAAGTCTTTTTGTACTCTCAAGCGATTAAACAAGTGTTTGATCAAAATGGTAACCGTAAAAACAAACATGCCGCACGCCTTCGCTTCTTGATTGAAGAGTTGGGCATGGATGAATTTAGAAGACTGGTCAATGTTGAAATCGAAGCACTCAAAGCCAAAGGTGGCTGGGAAATGCCAGTTGCCGAGATTGAGCGCACGAAGGGCGACACCACGCATGAACCTTTTAGTGTGCCAGAATCCATTTCAAAATGGTGGAACCGTTACGTTTACGCCCAAAAACAAGAGGGGCTTTATGGTTGTAAAGTGCCTGTGCATTTAGGGGATATTCACTTTAACAATGCTCGTGCCCTTGCAAATGCCCTACTTCCGTTTGGTGAAGATGTTCTTCGTTTTACAGGCGATCAAAACCTCTACATTAGAAACCTTACAGCGCCTCAAATGGCAAGTTTACACGACATCTTGCAAAAATTTTCTGTTGAAGTCTCTAAACCAACGCTCTTTGGCGATATGGTGGCGTGTACCGGTGCGGCAACGTGTCAACTCGGCATTGCACGTCCTCGTGGAGCAGTCGATGCGATTCAAAAACGTATCGAAAAACTCTTTGATCAACACGATTATGACCTTATTCAAGGCTTCAAAATCCACCTCTCAGGATGCCCAAACAGTTGTGGAAAACACCTCATCGGCGATCTTGGATTTTTCGGAAAAGTACAACGTAATGAGGGGTACTCTTACCCTGCCTACAATGTCGTTGCGGGAAATCGCACGAGTGGCGAAGGGACTGTTTTTGCCAAAAAATGTGGCGATGTTGCCGCGTTCCATCTGCCTGCCTTTGTTGAAGAAGTGCTCAACACATGGCTTTTACATGTAAAAGCGTATAAAAGTTTTGCCGACTGGATTGATGATGGCGGACTTAAAATCGTGGAAGATATTTCTAAAAAATATGTGGAAATTCCTTCGTTTAAAGACGATAAAAATCCATATTTTGACTACAACGCAGTGGAACTCTTCTCCTTAAAAGGAAGAGGCATGGGCGAATGTAGTGCCGGTATGTACGACCTTATCGAAGCCGATAAAAAAGCCCTCAAAGAGGCATTAGAAAAAGAGGAAAAAGACTATGAGCTGATTCGTCTTTTAGCCGCTCGTATGTTACTCGTTACACGCGGTGAAGATGCACGTGATAAAGCGGGTGTTCTCAAAGCCTTTAAAACACTTTTTGTCGATACCACACTGCTCAATGCTTACTTTGGTACGATGTTAGAAGGTGACGCGGATGAGAAATCTATCGAACTGGCAGAAGAAGTTATCAAGCTTTACGAAACGATGGACAATACGCTGAAATTTGCCAAAGAGAAAGAGTTGGCAGCCGCGGCGGCACAAGCCTCTGCTCAAACCGAAACCAAAGCCGTTCATTTTAAAGACCTGAGCGGTGTAGCGTGTCCGATGAACTTTGTGAAAACAAAAATGGAACTCTCCAAAATCGGAAGCGGCGACGTCTTAGAAATCCTCTTGGATGATGGCGCACCGATTGACAACGTGCCAAAATCCGTCGCAGGAGAGGGTCATACCGTCGAAGCAACCACCAAAGAGGGTAATGGCTGGCGTGTAAGGATCGTCAAAAAATGAGCACTCTAGGCATCGCGCTTACGCCTAAACGCACGCTTTTGATTGGAGCGGGCAAAGTCGCCGCCCAAAAAGCACGCGTCTTGGACAGTCTTGATTTTGCGTACGAAATTGTCGCAGAATCAAGGCTTGATGCCTATTTTGATTCCAAAACTTTTACATGTAAAGCGTTTGAAGATGCCGATGCAGAAGGCTTTGAAGTGATTATTGACGCGACTGGAAATGAGCATGTGACCCAGCGTTTGGTTGCTCTGAAACCTCAACTTCATTTTTGGCTCAATGTCGTTGACGTTCCTGAACTGTGTGATTTTTACTTTAGTGCGCTCACGCGTCGTGGTGACATTCAAGTTGCCGTGAGCAGTGGAGGCAGTTCGCCGACCTTGGCACAAGTTATTCGTAATAAGATCGAAAAAATTTTACCGCATGATTTGACTTCGTTAATAGAACGTCTTAAAAACGAGCGCAAAAAGCCAGACCGTGATTTGGATAAACTCAAAGAGATTGCCAAAGCAGGTGTGGGAAAAGTGTTTCTCATTGGCTGTGGAACAGGCTATGTTGGAAACCTCACACTCGATGCACTCAACGCCTTTGAACTGCTTGATGTAGCACTCGTAGATGCGCTGGTTTCAGAAGAAATTCGCGCCCTCATTCCGCTTACATGTAAAGTGGTTGATGTCAGCAAAAAGAAGGGGTTTCACTCCAAAAGTCAAGATGAAATTAACGCGCTTTTGGTCGAGTATGCCAAAGAGGGTTTGGTCGTTGGACGCCTTAAAGGGGGCGACCCACTTCTGTTTGGTCGCTTGGGTGAAGAGAAGCACGTGCTGGCAAAAGAGGGCATTGCATTTGAAGTCATTAACGGCATTACATCAGCCCTTCGCTCCTGTACCGTTTCAGGCATTGTGCCAACGATTCGCGACATCTCCAAAGGGGTGACCATCGTCTCAGCCCACCTGAGAGAGACACTGTTTAACGATGATTGGGTGAGCATTTTAAAACAGCCGTTGCATACGGTCATTGTTTTGATGGCGCACAGCTTTGCAAAAAAAATCGAAGATGCCATCGCTAAACAGAACATCGACCCCAACCTTCCCGCCGCGTTTGTCTCGAAGATTGACCTGCCCGATCAGATTACCATAGTGGGAACTGTGGGAAAATTAGATAAAATGGCAACATTATGTGCCACACCCGCGGTTCTCATCATCGGTGAGTGTGTCGCAAAAGAGAATATTCTACCCGCTGTTAATAGCGGCAAAATCATTTACATGTAAAGAGGATTTTATGGGATTTACAACCAAAGCATTGCATGCCAAACCCGCACACAAAGACACCTATGGCGCAATGCGCTTCCCAATTTACCAAAGTTCAGCCTTTGAATTTGAAAAAGCAGAAGACCTTGAAGCCGTTTTCAAAGGTCAAAAGATGGGGCATGTCTACACACGCTCTTCCAACCCTTCCATCGAAGAGTTAGAGCTTAAAGTTAAAACCATCAGTGGTGCTTTTGGCGTCATCGCAACGGCAACAGGCATGGCAGCGATTACCAATGCGCTGTTTGCGCTGGTTAAAAGTGGCGATAACATCATCACCACCAATTTCCTCTTTGGCAACACCCTCTCTCTTTTCCAAACACTGTTCAGTGATTTTGGAATCGAGGTACGTTACGTCGATGTCAATGACCTTGAAGCGATTAAAGTGAATATTGATAGCAAAACACGCCTGCTTTTCTGCGAGAGCGTGAGCAATCCTCAACTCATCGTGCCTGATTTTGATGCCATTAAAAGCGTTTTAAAAGAGCACCATGTTCCTTTAATCGTCGATACCACGATGACACCATGGAATATCTTTGATGCCAAAAAACACAGTGTCGATATTGAAATTATCTCCGCAACCAAATACCTCAGCGGTGGTGGACATGTCCTTGGTGGATTGATCGTGGATAATGGAACCTACAACTGGAAAAACCATGTGACCTTGGAGCCTTTTTTCAAGAAATTTGGACCTTTCGCTTTTATGGCTCGCTTGCGCAAAGAGACCTTTCGAAATCTAGGGGCAACCTTGGCACCTCAAAGCGCTTACTTGCTCTCCTTGGGGCTAGAAACGCTTGATTTGAGGGTCAAACGTAGCTGTGAAAACGCGCTCTTGGTGGCGAAACACTTACAAAGCAAAGCCGAGGTCGTTAGTGTCGATTATCCTTTGTTGGAAACGTCTCGTGCGTATGCAAATTCATGTAAGCAGTTTAGCGGTGGTGGAGCAATTGTCACCTTTAGTTTGGAAAACAAAGAGAAAGCCTACACCTTTTTAAATAACCTCTTAATCATTAAACGAGGGACTAACATTCAAGACAATAAATCATTAGCGATTGCACCGTATCATACGATTTATGCGGAGTATAGTGATGCACAAAAAGCTTCCTATGAACTGAATGAAGGGATGATTCGCCTCTCTGTCGGTATTGAGGATTTGGAAGATTTACTCGAAGATATCAATCAGGCTTTAGCCAAATAAAACGTTAGCGTGGATTTAATCTTTTACATGTAAAGATTAAATCCGCTGAGTACGTCATACTTTTAAAGTAAAAAAAGTAAACATGGAGTAAAATTCCATCGCGCTGGTGTAGCTCAGTTGGTAGAGCAGTTGATCCGTAATCAACAGGTCGGGGGTTCGAGTCCCTTCACCAGCTCCAGCCTCTCACAGAATTTCCCCATGTTCCTAACGCTAAACGTTTAACTCCCTTGCCTTGTTCGCTTTACATGTAAAGTAACGTTAAAAGTTTAGTACTGTCCCTAGGTGCCCATTTTGGGCTAACACGAAACGTAAAGACTTTTACTCTTTAGACGTCGAACCCTAAATAAAAGAGAATACATCTATGAAAATTGCACTCCTTATGAGTGGCGGAATAGACTCTAGCTACTCCGCTTATTTGCTCAAAAACCAAGGCCATGAGGTCATTGGCATCTATCTCAAACTTCACGAGGATGAGAAAAAACATGCCATTAACATCGCCAACATCGAAAAAGTCAGCCATCATTTGGGTATAGAGACCCATGTGTTAGATGCCAAAGCCCTTTTTAAAGAGCATGTCTATGACTACTTTGTACGCTCGTATGAGCAAGGACTCACTCCCAATCCGTGTGCGTTTTGTAACCCCCGAATGAAATTTGGGTTTGCCTTTGAAAAAGCGATGGAGATGGGCTGCGAAAGAATTGCTACAGGGCATTATGCACGCATTGAAGAGGGGCATATCAAAGAGGCATTTGATATGTCAAAAGACCAAAGTTATTTCCTTTTTGGTCTTAAAAAAGAGGTGATCGAGAAGATCATTTTCCCACTGGGTGGCATGCTGAAAAATGACATCAAACCTATTGCACTGAAAGAATTACCATGGCTTGGCACACTTGAAACTTACAAAGAGTCTCAAGAGATCTGCTTCGTCACGGATACCTATATTGATATTTTAAAACAGCATCTCAATGTCGATCAAAAAGGCGTTATCAAAGATGTTGAGGGAAAGGTCATTGGTGAACATAAAGGCTATATGCACTACACCATTGGCAAACGAAAAGGGTTAACGATTAACGGAGCGCATGACCCTCACTTTGTTGTGAACATTGACGCAAAGACCAATACGGTGATCGCGGGAACCAAAGAAGATCTGTTACAAACCAAAGTCATTGCCGAGAATTTTTCCTTGGGCGATGATTTTAAAGAAGGCGAATACGGTGTCAAAGTGCGCTACCGAAGTGCTAAAACCAAAGCGCATGTGAGTGTTGTGGATGGCAAGATCATCGCCGAGCTTCACGAAGGCGTTTACGGACTTGCGAGTGGTCAAGCACTCGTTGTCTATCAAGATGACCTTGTGGTTGGCGGCGGCTGGATCGAAGCGTAACGCGTCTTAGAGCCATTGTTACAGTGGCTCTTCGCTTTTACATGTAAGCATATTTTCAACCTCGCGCGTAGCAAAGACCACGTAAAGATCGCATTTACAGGTTTTGCAGTTTTCTTCTTGAAATTTCTCACCCGCGTCAGGTGCACTCAGTGAAAAACCTAGCAGTTTTGTACATTCACAGCTTCCAAAGGCATTTTCAAAATGCGCTTTAAACAGCTCCACATTATGATAAAGCGTGTTCAAAGAGTCGGTTGCAAGATTGCGCCCTTGAAAAAGCGAAAGTGCCATCACTCCGCCACTAAACGCACCGCACAGTCCACCGTCACTTCGTGCCATACCACTGCCAAATCCTGAAGCAATCGCAGGAATTAGAGGCGAATCAATACCATGTTTTTCCGCGATCGTCTTTAAAACTGCTTCACTGCACACATACCCCTTTGAAAAATACTCCAATGCTCTATGCTCAACTGTTTCACTCATTTTGACTCCTTAGGCAACGATCACTTGATCTTTACCGGCTTTTTTGGCTTCGTAGAGTGCTAGATCAACTTTATGCACCAAGCCATCTTGGCTCTCCAAACTGGTGAGCTCTCCAAGGCCTATACTCACGGTAAGTTGTTTTTGCAAGATATCCTGTAACAAAGCATCTTCCTTAATGGCATGGCAAATATTTTGGGCAATTTCGAGCGCATTTTTTGACGGCACATCGATCAGTAACAAAGCAAACTCTTCACCACCCCAACGCGCAACAAGATCAGTAGCGCGAAGTTCCATTTTTAAAATCGCTGCAACCCTGACCAGCACATCATCCCCAACCAAATGCCCCAATGTGTCATTGACCTCTTTAAAATCATCAATATCAATGAGTAACAAAGTGAGTCTGTTGACCCCTTTTCTGTAAATCTTAGAGCATTTTTCAAAGTGCTCATTAAATTTTCTGCGGTTAGCAAGCCCTGTGAGTGCATCTTCACTCGCCAGTTGAACCAGCTGTTTTTGATAAATATTGATCGTGTAGATGATGATAAGCGTCACCAACAATGTGACCAAAAGGGAGATGCTCAAGTTAACATAAAACGTTTTTTTAAGCTCTCCGATGTACGCTTTTTTGTTGATTTCAACAAAAAGATGCAGCTTGAGTTTTTCGATGTATTTGGTATTGAGCAGGTACTCGCTCTCTTTATCTTTATACTCAAATTGACTATACTCGCCTTTGAAAACAGCCTCTTTAATCTCTTTGAGCCCTTCGATGTTGCTAATATTTCCGCGTTTGTTGAGCCCTTTGGAAAAGAGTGTCAATTCCCCATTTTCAGCGACAAAATAGACATCGTATTTGTATTTGGTTTTAAAAGAGTTGAGCATCTCTTCGATATTTAAGATTTTGACACCCACACCCGTAACACCGATCATCTCGTTTTTGTAGTCCATCACTTTGTAGTTGATAAACATGATGAGTGTATCGCTGAGATTGGCATTGTAATCAAGATTGATTTCATAAGGCTCGGCTTGGTTTTTAAAACGAAAATACCATGCATCCGCACTGTTGTCTTTGTTGACCACATCGATGAGACCTCGTGCATGGTAGTAATTTTTGGTTTTATCCGAGACTAAGAAGGTGGTAAAAATATCGTATTTTTGTTGGATTTCCGTGAGATAACGCACCACATCATTAATGTCTTTTTCACCGTCCATCAGCCAATCGCGCAAAAATGTGTCGTGTGACATCAACGAGGAGACCAAAAGTGGCTCAATCATACGTTGTTGAATCTCTGTATAGATATTATCGACCGAAAGTGGCAACGAGGTATTTTGCAGTTGTAATTGTGTATCACGCACATTTTTCAGATAGTTAATCATTGAGCCGGTTATAGAAACGCCTAAAAGAAGCCCAACAATAACACATACCACTTTAGTTTTTAATCGCATAGATCCTCCTAAGATCTGCGATTATAACACAAAATCAGAAACTTTAGGCGCCCATAAATGTCACTATTTCATCCACACTGAGCAGCTTCCCACTGCTCACAACTTTGCCATCTATGACCAAAGCAGGTGTTGATGTTACACCGTACTCCATGATTTTCATGATATCTTCGACTTTTTCAACGTGCGCAAATATCCCTTTTTTTGCCACAGCCTCTTTTACATGTAAAACCAAAGCTTGGCATTTGGAACAACCCGTTCCTAGAATTTCAATTTTCATCTTTTTCTCCTATAAAATAGCATTAAACAGATACCCAACGCCCATAATACCAAGTGCGACAATACCAAAAAAAGTCGCAATGAGCTTTACATGTAAAATCCGTTTGAGGATCATCGCCTCAGGTAAACTCAGCGCCGTAATCGCCATCATAAAGCTAAGCGCCGTTCCTAAAAGCATCCCTTTACTTGTCAACACTTCAATGAGAGGCATGACACCCGCGGCATTGGAGTACATCGGAACACCCAAAATGACGGCTAAAGGTACGCTATACCATGCATCACTTCCTGCGTATTTCACGATAAATTCTGTCGGAACGTAGCCATGAATGAACGCCCCAATACCCACACCGACCAAAACATACAGATAAATTTTCTGCACAATGTCCATCGTATAGGCCCATGACTCATTCGCGCGTTGTCGCATCGTCAGTTTGATTTCGACATTTTCAACATCACCACGCATCGGTACCACAGGAATGAGCACGTATTTTTCCATCCCCAGTTTCCCCACAACAAAGCCGCCTATGATGGCAACCAGTAAGCCAAAACCAATGTAGAGTGCCGTAATTTTCCAACCAAAAAGCCCAAACAGAAGCGCAATAGCAATTTCATTGTTCATAGGACTGGAGATCAGAAAACTAAAGGTAATACCAAGGGGAATGCGCGCTTGCATAAAGCCTAAAAACAGAGGAATCGCAGAGCAACTGCAAAAAGGGGTAATAATGCCAAAGAGTGCGCTTAAGATATTGCCTGTAAGTTCACTTTTGCCTTGCAGATAGACTCTTACTTTGTCCGTATTAAAATAGGTTCGAAAATAGGTCACGGCAAAAATAATCATCACCAACAGCAGGTATATTTTAATCGTATCAAAGATAAAAAAATGCAACGCTTGTACTTTTTGTGTCGCAGCATCCAGCCCAAAAAGCCCGTAAACGAGATAATCAACCATTGCTTCTAAATACTCAAACATCGTTTAATTCCTTTTGGATCATGGGTAAAAGCTCCATCTCAATCGCTTTACATGTAAGAATAAAGGCCCCATAATCTTTGCCATCAGGATCGGAAAACCCAACATGGATTTTGGGAATAGGACGAGGGAACATCGGGCATGTTTCATTGGCGTGATCGCACACCGTCACGACCAAATCAAAGTTTACATGTAAAACTTCCTCCACCGTTTTGGAGTGATACGAATCTTTCCAAATCCCCTCTTCTTCCAGCACTTTTTTTGCATACGCATTGACTTTACCCGAAGCACACACCCCCGCACTGTACGCTTCAATGCCTTTTAATTTTGCATTTACCAGTGCTTCAGCGATGATGCTTCGACAACTGTTTCCTGTGCATAAAATCAGTACTTTTTTCATTTTTGACCTTTACATGTAAACCACTGAAAGAATAGTAACATAAAATAATCTTTATATCAAGATATATTGATATGATAACACTTGGGAGTGCCGCTTTCGCAACACCCATTTATCTTATGCGCCTAAAAGTGAGCTGTAACGCGTCTCTTCCATCGCTCGCCCTGCCCCTAAAATAATGTTGTGCAGAGGATTTTCCACGGGATTAACCATGATCTCTAATTTCTCACTGAGGTAACGATCCATCCCCTCAAGCATCGAAGATCCACCCGTGAGTAAGATACCTTGATCGTAAATATCTTGCGCAAAAGAAGGGGGAAGCTCGGAGAGCATACTGTGCGTTAGCGCGACGATTTTGTCAACCATCGGTAAAATGGCTTGACGCACATCGATGGAACTTGCAATAAAGCGTTCAGGGAGTCTTGAGACGAGATTTTTTATATTGATCTTCATCGTTATCTCTTCGTTCACAAAAGGATTTCCCAACTCTTTTTTCAAACGTTCGGCATCGTTGTGAGAGACAAGAACACGATGATGTGCCTTAAAATACTCGATGATTGCCTCATCAAGGTCATTGCCTGCAAGCCTAAGTGACTTACTCATCACAATACCATTGCACGAAAGCAGTGAAATATCACTCACCCCCGCTCCAATATCGAGCACTAAAATACCTTTGGGAAGCTCAATGGACTGCATCGAACCAAGAGCTGCAGAAAAAGGATCTTTAATCAACATCACTTCGCGCGCACCCCCATCTTTGCACGCTTCCATCACGGCACTTCGTTCCATCGAGTTAAGATCGCTCGGAACACTCACAACAATGGTTGGTTTGAAAAATCGACGCTGTGCAATACGTGTGATGACCTCTTTAATGTAGGCTTTTGCCACCGTTAAATTAGCAATCGCACCTTTGGAAAGGGGATGCATGACTTCAATATATTTTGGGTTTTTGCCCCACATACGCCGTGAAGAAGCCCCTCCGTCAAAAAATGAATTTCGGTTATTATCAAAGGCGATAGAGGTAGGTTCATCTAAGATGATCCCGCGGCTTGGTTGATAAACAAGCGTATTATTGGTTCCAAGATCAATGGCAAAGGCATTGGAAGATCGTAATATCGAAAACATTATACCTCTTTACGTCCCACAGTTTTTTTAGCTTTTTTCTTGCGGCTGTAAATATTAATCGATTCAACTGCAAGCGAAAATGCCATTGCAAAATAGACATAGGCTTTCGAGATATGGAGCCCAAGTCCTTCAGCGATCAGCGTCACACCGACTAAAATCAAAAAAGAGAGTGCTAAGATTTTAATGGTTGGATTCGCATCGATAAAATTAGAGATACTTTTACTCGCAAACATCATGACACCTACGGCAATCACAACGGCTAAGATCATAATCAAAATATTGTTCGCCATACCCACTGCCGTAATGACAGAATCCAATGAAAAAACAATGTCTAAAATAGCAATCTGAATGAGCGTGTTGAAAAAGCCACGAGAACCTTTTTTTAGCTCTTTTTCTTCTTCACCAGCCTCTTCAATATCTTGGTGAATCTCTGTGGTCGATTTTGCAAGCAAAAACAGACCGCCCACAATTAAGATCAGATCGCGTCCTGAAATATCATAGCTAAAAAGAGTAAACAGGGGAGTCGTCAGTTTCATAATCCAAAAAAGAGAGAGCAACAACATAATGCGTGTAATCATCGCAAGACCTAGTCCAAAAATGCGACCTTTGTCTCTTTGATGTGCCGGTAAACGTCCTACTAAAATCGCGATAAAAATAATATTGTCGATGCCAAGTACAATTTCCAAAGCCGTCAGTGTCAATAACGCCATAAGCGCTTCAAGGGTAAACAACGATTCTAACATTCTATTTCTTTCCTGTGTCTTTTTGATTTTATTGTACCTTCATTTGGGTATAACTCTTCTTAGTAAATCCTCTTGTTAAGATAGCTTCGTTATAATTTGGCTATGTCAACTAAGGAGTTTTTATATGATTTTTGGAAAGATAGATTATATCAATCTACTTCCATTTCATGTTTTCTTGAAAAAATCTTCACTACCCAACGCTTTTAAACGCTCATGTGAACATCAAAAATCCGTTCCCTCCGCTATTAATCGCAAATTTAGAAAACGTGTTGTGGATGCTGCTTTTATCTCAAGTATTGAAAGCAAACGTACAGGAATTAAACGCCTCAATATTGGTATTGTGGCACAAAAAAGTGTTAAAAGTGTCCTCATTAAACAAGGGGTACAAAAAAGTGATCCTGCTTCGGCAACATCGAATAAACTGGCACATGTCCTTGGATTAAAAGGCGAAGTCTTTATTGGAGATCGCGCATTAAAGCTCTACTTAGAATCCCCAGAATCCTACGTCGATCTTGCGAAAACATGGCATGAAAAGTACCATCTTCCCTTCGTTTTTGCACGCTTTTGTGTGAATGCACGTCAAAGTTTTTACAAACGTCTCGCACGCAAATTTATACAACAACCCATTAAAATTCCCAATTATATTCTCTCCAAATATGCCAAAGAACGTGGCATTTCAGGAAAAAATATTAAAGAATATCTCAAACTTATCAGCTATACTATTGGAAAGAAAGAACAAAAAGCACTCTTTATGTTTTTAAAAAAAGCAAAACGCCTTTAAGCCTTCATCATAAAATCCTACGAGGAGTTATCTGATGTCCGTAAAAAGTTATATTGAGAAAGTTCTTAATTCCACGATCCAAAGTACTCCGGGCCAAACGGAGTTCTACCAAGCGGTTGAAGAGGTGTTAACCTCTCTTGAACCGCTCCTGCAAGCTGAATCTAAATACGATCAGTACAACATCCTCGAGCGTATTGTGATTCCTGAGCGTCAAATTCTGTTTCGTGTCGTCTGGATAGATGATCAAGGCAAAATCCAAACCAACATTGGCTACCGTGTTCAGTTTAACTCTGCCATTGGACCTTACAAAGGCGGCCTTCGTTTTCATCCAAGCGTCAATCTTGGTATCATCAAATTTTTAGGCTTTGAGCAGATTTTTAAAAACTCCCTCACAGGCCTTGCTATTGGTGGAGCAAAAGGCGGAAGCAATTTTGACCCCAAAGGGAAAAGTGAAGGCGAAATCATGCGCTTTTGCCAATCGTTTATGGTTGAACTCTCCAAACACATCGGTGAGACTAAAGATATTCCTGCGGGTGACATTGGCGTAGGAGGGCGTGAAATTGGGTACATGTTCGGGGAGTACAAACGCCTTACGGGTCGTTTTGAAGGGGTGTTGACAGGAAAAGGCATCAACTGGGGTGGATCACTCGCACGTACCGAAGCGACAGGGTATGGCTCGGTTTATTTTGCAGAAAATATGCTCAACAAAAAAGGTGACTCGCTTAAAGGAAAAATTTGTACGGTCTCAGGGGCTGGCAATGTCGCACTCTATACGATTCAAAAACTCTACGACATCGGAGCCATCCCTGTTACATGTAGCGATTCAAAAGGGATGATCTACGACAGAAATGGCATTGATTTCAATACCCTCAAAGCCGTTAAAGAGGTGGCACGTAAAGATCTAAGCGAATACCTTACCTTTCACCCAGAATCGATCTATGTCCCTGTCAGTCAATATCCTGAAGGTACCAATGCAGTTTGGAGTATTCCATGTTTTGCAGCGTTCCCCAGTGCAACACAAAATGAACTGAACCTCACCGATATTCAAATCCTCTACAAAAATGGGTGTCGTTTGGTCAACGAGGGCGCGAATATGCCAAGCACTCCTGGCGCAATCAGCTTTATGCTCGCGCACAAAATGTTTTACGGTCCTGCTAAGGCAGCTAATGCGGGAGGCGTTGCAACAAGTCAGCTTGAAATGAGTCAAAATGCCAGTATGCAAAAATGGAGTTTTGCCGAAGTCGACAATAAACTTCATACCATTATGAAATCTATTTTTGAGCTCTCGTATAACACCTCCAAAGAGTTTGGCGATGAAGGCAATTTAATGCTAGGAGCCAATATCGCAGGCTTTAGAAAAGTAGCAGACTCCATGATCGACCAAGGAGCAGTATAGCGCGTATTCTCAATATGGTGTATGAGTGGTATGATACAGCTCATACACCTATAACATTCAAGTAAAAATAAAAATCCCCAATAGACTCACACTCATAAAAATTAACCCGAAAATTGCCCCAAGACTCCACCACTCTTTTTGAGAGACATACCCAGCACTATACCAAATAGGCGAAGCACCCGTACTGTATGGAGTCAAAACCCCCATAAGTCCAATCGTACTGGAAAGTAGTACCACAAAAAATGTTAATTGATCATGGGTGATAAATTTGGAAGCGATAAAGACAAAAAGTGGCAAAAGGACACTCACATGGGCAATTAAACTTGCAAAGAAATAGTGAAGAAGAAAAAAAAGGATTACCATCACAACCATCACCATGTGGGGAGATAATAATGCAAGAAAAATTTCCATATTTTCACCTATCCATTCGGTAAGCTTCATATGATGAAGTCCTGATGAGAGTGTTATTAAAGTTGAAAACCAGATAAAAATATTCCATGTGGGTGGATTTTTGATCACATCATCCCAAGTAATCAGCCCCGATACGATCATAAGAATAATCATGCTTATAACTGCTATGGTAATATCAATACCTATTTTCTTAGCGAATAACCATATCATAAGTGTTATGAGCGCGAATAGTGCCATAAGCACCTCTTTAAAACTTATACGTCCCATGCGCTCAAGTTCTAGGCTAGCCCATGCTGTCGCCTGAGGTAATACCCTTTGTGTTGGTGGATAAATGATGTAAACCAAAAGTGGAACCAGTAAAAACAGAGGTGCAAGAAGTAATAATGAAATATCAACCCAAATATCCAACGAGATAACAACATCTACTTGATTGAGAGCGGAGCTTGCTAGTAAAAGATGTGGCGCTAGTGCTGTGAGGAACATGGAACTGGTCACACACATACTGCATACTGAAACCCACGTCACATAAGCGCCTATTTTTCGTCTTTCATGTTCAGGAGAAGAGTGAAAAATTGTTGGAATATTAATCACAATAGGATAAAGAATACAACCACTGCGAGCTGTATTGGAGGGAACAAAGGGAGCAAGTGAAATGTCAGCAAAAGCAATGGCATATCCAAGACCTAAAGAATTTTTACCCAAATATTTAATCAAAAGTAATGAAATACGTTTACCTAATCCTGTTTTTTCATACCCAATAGAAAAGATAAAAATAGATAAAATAAGCCAAATTATTGGGTTTGAAAATCCTGAAAGCGCCCACAGTGTGTTTTCCATAGGCGTTGCACCTCTAAGCCCTAAAATCGAAATACTACATACCCCTATTAAACCTATTAATGCCGAAGGAATGGGCTCCAAAATCAACCCTAAAATCACAGCTAAAAAAATTCCTAAATAGTACCATGCTTGAAGTGTAAGCCCTTGTGGTGGAGGTGTGAAGAAAAATAGAATGAATAGAGCTATAGAAAATATAATGCCACAAACTTTTGAATATGACATATATCAGTTCCCTTCGTTCAATCGAATCATTTTTTATAATAAGGTATAACCTAAAACCATAACAAAAATAGTTTTTGCTATCTGTGATATTTTATCACAGATTATATTCTAATATAATAAAAATATTAGCGATTTATTTTGTACTAAAAAAACGTGATCCTCATTGACTATTTAGCTTGCCTTTGTAACCATTGATATTGCAACACCAAAATTAACACTATTATAACAATTTGAAAAAAACATACAATGTGAATCCTCCATCATTGATATTACCTTCTCTTTATAATCATTTAGAACTCCTAGTAGATGTTCTACTAGGAGCTAAAAAATTAGAATTTATAACCAGCCCTAAACCACAGAGAACCATTTTCTTTCTCTGTATTTAATGTACTTGTCGTTGGATGTTTATATTCTGTAGTATCCGTCATATACTCTAAATACGTCGTTAATCCTTTTACAGCAGGGACTGCATATGTTAAGGCACAAGCAAATTGGTTATGATCATTTGCTCCTTGTACTAAATTACCGGTTGTATATTGATCTTGTTTAATTATCCCGTATTGGAAAAGTGATGTTAATCCCGTTAAACCAATTTTTGAAAAATCATACGTCGCTTGGAAAAGATACGAATCCGTATTTCCAACAATTAATGGGGTAGAACCCGCCATGATAATCGTTGTATATGTTGTAGGTCCATTACCAATTCCGATGACAACGGTCTCGGACGATGTTGTTCCAGCTGCTGCAGAAAAACCAAATCCAGCTAATTCAGAGATTGATGCTCGAACACCCGTGTAAGTACCTTCAATATTTAAGTCCTCAAATCCTTTTGTAGCACTAGATACGTAAGAACCACGGAATAGCCCATCAAAACCTAATTTAAATCCTGACATAGGAATAACATAATTGGCTTCTGTGTAGTACATCCCAATATCACCATTGCTCGCTGCACTCCTCCAAACATCATTTGCCATAACATATTGTGCTTTTAATGTTAAATTATTGATAGAATTATTGGTTACAAAAACAGAATACGCATCATTAAATGCTGTTGCTGTAGAAGTAGGTAATCCTCCTCCTGAACCTATAAAAACAGCTCTATTTTCAAATGATCCAGGATCCCCAGGGGCATAACCTTCAACAGCACTCGTTCTGCCTTGAAACTTGTCGATCCAGGCAGCCCATATGGTCGTTTGAGGAATATCTGTGTTTACAAGTGTAGCACCTTGAAATGATTCACGCGTAAAACGTGTTCCACTACCAGATACTAAGGGTGTTGCAATATATTGACGTCCTACTTTAAGTTCTGTATTACTCAATTTGTATGCTAAATAAGCTTCCGATAAAACTGTTCCACCAACATACTCTTCTTTTTGATAAACAGCACTATTTTTTGCATCTTCAGATATACCAGGATTCGCAGATGTTTGTGTTGATAAACCTAAACGAAAACCATTGAAAGAATCCGTTACATAATTAAGGTTAACACCTATGATTGGAATACCAATAGCCCCTTTTCCTCGATAAGTAGCTGTCGTTTCAAAATCTTGACTAAGATACCATGCTTTTAACTCTCCATTCACTTTACCATTTTTAAAGGCATCCTCTAAGGTATCTGCTGCAAATGAACTTGATACCAACCCACCAATCATGATAGCCGCCAAGCTAAGGTTAGCTAACTTCATATATATCTCCTTTTCTTATTTTAAAAGTTATCAATATTTTTTAATATTGAATTAAGGAGCATTCTACATAAGATAATTAATATAAGTCAAATACTATATTATCTATTAATTACATAGTTTTTTTATTATATATTTTGACACCAGATGTGATTTTATATAGCTATGAATAAAATGATTACACGCGTGTATATTGTTTAAGAAGTCGTATAGAAGGAATCTATAAAGGTTTATATTTGAATTATTTCATAAACCTTTTTGCAATCGATAAAAACTCATGTGCAATTTTTGGGAGATATTTTTCTCTTTTATAGGCAAGAACCAATGTTCGTGTAGCGAGTGGTGTATTGAGTGCAAAAAGTGCAATTTTGTCTTTATCATCTGCTCTAATAATTTGAGGCAAAGTAAAGCCAATGCCTATCCCTGATGCAACAATAGCATTTGCGGTATCCATTGTTTTTGTTTCGCATAAAACCTTTGGGCTAAAACCTGCTTCTTTAAATAACATATCAAACATAGCACGAGATCTTTGAGACGCTTTTGGCAAAATAAATTTTTCATCTTTTAACGCAGTTAATGCTATTTGAGGATACTGCTTATCACCACGTTTTTTTGCTTCTTTGGCTATAGGGTGGGTAATAGGCAAAGTGATTAACATTTTCTCATCTTGGATTATCTCATAACTCAAGTTTTCTGACTCTATCGGTAAAATCAACGTTGCTAAATCAACAATACCCTCTTGAAGACATTTTTCCATCTCTTCGGATGAAGAAGCCTCTATCATTTCGATTTCAACACACGGAAATTTTTTATAAAAATGAGGAAATACTCTTGGTATGAAATGTGCCCCTGTTTGTGAAATACCGATTTTAATCTTTCCTGTTTTTAATCCAGCCATATCTTCCATCTGCACAGCTAATTCATGATGTAATCTCAAAATATCTCTTGCTTTCACAGCAAAAACTTCCCCAGCATGGGTTAAAGAAATTGGATTGGTTGTTCTATCAAAAAGCGTTATACCAACACTTTGTTCAAGATTTAAAATATACTGACTGAGTGATGGTTGAGCAATATTTAATTTCTGAGCTGCTTTTGTAAAACTTTGCTCTTCTGCAACTTTGAGCATATAATGAAGCTGTCTAAGGCCCATATTATCCCTTTTTACCGATATTTTACATCACATAAACCTTGGCATTATATCAAAAAAACTATGCATATTATATTTATAATAGTATTTGACTTATCTATGAGTGCTACTGTAATATTCATCAAGTTAAAAAATCAATATAAAGGAATACTATGAAACTACGGTTCCAAACAATTGCATCATTACTTTTATGTGCAACGGTAAGTCATTTAAATGCAGATGCGCTTGTTACAACACAGCATAAAAACACAACTGTGATTGATGTCACCGTCAAAAAACCTGAGGTTGAGTTTATCTCACATCTTGTTTATTCACAGCCTAAAATTTATGGATATAGCAATAAACCCTTAGAAATGGATATTATGAGACCTGTAACCAAAGAACTTTCCCCCGCTGTTCTTTTTATTCCAGGTGGGGCTTTTATCTCTTCCAATAAAAACAAATACTTCCAAACCAAACTTGAACTTGCAGAAGCTGGCTATGTTGTTGCAAGTATAGAATATCGTTTAGCCCCAACAGTCCTCTTTCCAGAGCCTTTAAAAGATGTCAAATCAGCTATCCGTTTTTTAAGAGCTAATGCAAAAACATTTGGCATTGATCCTAATCGCATTGCCATTATGGGTAACTCGGCGGGTGGTTATTTGGCTGCATTTTCAGGTGTAACAAATGACATGAAAGAGTATGATGAAGGAGAAAACTTGAATCAAAGCAGCAATGTAAGTGCTGTTATTGATCTTTATGGACCTTCTGATGTAACCAAAATTGGCGTTGGGTTCTCTAAAGAAGAAGAAAATCTTCACTATTCTGCTTCATCCCCAGAATCAATATGGGTTAATGGTTTGGCTGGTAATAATAAAACTGCAGCTGGTATTTTAGTGAATGAAGAAAGAGCCAAAAAGGCTAATCCTCTCAATTTTATTACACAAAAAACACCTCCATTTCTTGTGATGGTTGGCGATAAAGATATTCGTGTTTCTCCAAACCAATCAGAAATTTTACATGACGCACTCATTGAAAAAGGAATTGATTCAACTTTTTACATCATTAAAGGGGCAGGTCATGGAGGTACGCAATGGGCACAAACAGAAGTATCAAAAATCCTGATCAACTTCCTTGATAAAAACATTAAAAAAGCTTCTGGTGTCAATGTTGAAAAATCTTCAACAAAATTTGTTGAACAATAAAAAAGGATGCACACTATGTTAATTGTAAAAAGAATAAAATCTCTACTTGTCAGTATTTTAGTTTTAACTCCATTGATCATGACACATATCAATGCGATAGAAATACCTCTTGAAGATTTAACTAAACCAGAGTACAAAGATTGGGCACCTACAAAACCAGAGTTACAACTGGTGACACGTATGTATGCTGATTTGGAAGGAACTCGTTTAAATTTAGGGAAGACAAGTGATGCAGGTGTTCGACGCATTGTTCCCATTACAGGAGGCAAATTAGTAGGGCCTATGATTAAAGGAGAAATTCTTAACCTTGGTGCGGATTGGCAGATTGCAAAAGAAGATAATACCGTAGTCCTCATTGAAGCACGGTATGTTTTAAAAACGGACGATGGTGCACTGATCAATGTCACAACCAAAGGTATCAAAGTAACACCACTTGAAGTTTTAGAAGCATCTAAAAAAGGGCCTGTGCATCCAAGCAAATACTTTTTTAAACAGTATGTAACACTAGAGACCTCTGATCCAAAATATGCATGGGTGAATCACTCTCTTTTCATAGGTTCTATTATGAGCAGTGGTGTCTATAAAAAAGGAATTGTACAAGATATTTATTTAGTAAAATAGAGGTAAAAGCCTATGAAAGAGTCTCATAGGCTTTTATACTTTTAAGAATTATGCCCCAAGGGTATTGAAAACTCTATCGCCTGCATCGCCAAGGCCGGGCACGATATAGCCATTTTCATTCAGCCCATCATCAATACATGCCGTAAAGACAGGAACATCTGGATGAATTTCACTAAAACGTTTTAATCCTTCAGGTGCCGAAACCAACGCTAAAAAGCGAATATCTTTCACACCTTTGCCTTTGAGAAAATTGACTGCATCAATCGCTGTTCCACCGGTTGCAAACATTGGATCAATAATAATCGCGATACGCTCTTTATGATCAAAGGGAAGCTTCGCATAGTAAAACTCTGCTTCAAGTGTTTTTTCATTGCGTTGAAATCCTAAGAACCCAACACTGGCATCAGGGATCAATTTAAAGATACCGTCTAACATACCAAGCGCAGCTCTAAGAATCGGACAGATCATGATTTTAGCATCCAACTTTTGAGCATTGGCCAAAGCAACGGGTGTTTGAACTTTAATGTTGCGAAGCGGTAAATCACGCGTTGCTTCAAATAACATCAAATGGGATATTTCGTCGACTAAAAGACGAAACTGAAATGGGTCCGTTTTTTCATCTCTTAAAATGGAGAGCTTATGCTCGATTAAAGGATGTTTGATGACATGAACGTTTTGCACTTATTTTTGCTCCGCATCGATGATTGCTTGAAGTTTTGCACGGTACGCTTTGATATCAAAATCTTTCACACGTGCGACGCCATCTTTGATCGCTGCTTCTGCTACGGCAGCTGAGATCCAGACAAAAACTCTTCGATCAAACGGTTTTGGAATGATGTAATTAATACCAAATTTAAGCTCTTCCCCATTGTACGCCGCTTTGACATAATCAGGCACCTCTTCTTTGGCGAGTTTTGCCATTGCAACTGCTGCTGCCATTTTCATGCCTTCAGTCACTTTGGTTGCTTTAACATCAAGGGCACCTCTAAAGATAAAAGGGAAACCTAAAACGTTGTTGACTTGGTTTGGATAGTCACTTCTACCTGTCCCCATCATCACGTCATCTCTTACAGAATGAACCTCTTCTGGCAAGATTTCTGGCGTTGGATTGGCAAGGGCGAAAATGATTGGGTATGGATTCATCGATTTAACCATCTCTTTGCTAACAACACCCGGTGCTGAAAGACCAAGGAACATATCCGCACCATTCATCGCGTCTTCCAATGTACGATCACTCGTCTCTAGGGCAAATTCTGCTTTATAGCTGTTAAGATCAGTACGTCCTGAGTGAATAACCCCTTTCGTATCAATCATAACGATTTTTTTAGCACCTAAAAGTTTGTACATTTTGGCACATGCAATACCCGCCGCACCCGCACCTGAGACGACAATTTTCATCTCTTCAATTTTTTTGCCGCTGATTTCAAGAGCGTTGATAAGACCCGCAGAGGTAATCATCGCCGTTCCATGTTGGTCATCGTGCATAACAGGAATGTTGACAGCCTCTTGAAGTTTGCGCTCAATTTCAAAACATTTTGGTGCTTTAATATCTTCAAGGTTAATGCCACCAAAGGTTGGTGCCAATGCTTTACAAATTGCTACAATTTTATCGGCATCATGCTCATCAAGTTCAATATCAAACGCATCGACATCCGCAAATTTTTTGAAAAGGACTGATTTTCCTTCCATAACAGGTTTACCCGCAATGGCACCGATATCACCAAGTCCAAGGACAGCTGTTCCATCGGTAATGACCGCAACAAGGTTACCTTTATTGGTATACTCATACGCTAATTCGTTATCTTTTTCAATCTCTAAACATGGATGGGCAACACCAGGGGTATAGGCCATAGAAAGGTCTCTTGCAGTATCACAACGTGTTTTGACGTTAATCGCAATCTTTCCACCAATATGATACGCTAAAGACTCTTCTTTCGTTACTTTTCCTTTATTACTCACCAGTACTCCTTTTAAACAAAATTAATGTTTCGATTCTTTTAACAACTTCGGTATATCCGATAATCTCTAACACTTCAAAAATGGAAGGGCTTACCGAGTTTCCGACCATGGCAATACGAATAGCCTGAGCCAAATCTTTAAGCTTCAGACCACGCTCCTCTAAAAATGCTTTTGTAAATGTTTCAAATTCACTCGCGACAAGCAGTGATTTTTCACCTTTTAATGCGTCTAAATACTGTTCTAAAATAGCTGTGCCATCGGAAGTTAAGAACTTTTCAATGGCTTTTTCATCGTAACATGTTGGTGCTTCTAAAATCTGCTTAATCATGGCGGCAAACTCAACTAAGGTCTTTGCACGATCACGAAGTGCGTCAATCAGTAACTCTTTTTTTACATGTAAAGCAATATCAACATCGAAAAAGTGCAATTCATCAATCAAACGCTCGTAACTGGCTTGTTTAATATAATGCGTATTAAGCCATACCAATTTTTCTTGATTATAGGCTGACGCTGATTTATTGATATGCGAAGGATCAAAGAGCTCTTGCATCTCCTCAAAGGAGAAAATCTCTTGATCGCCATGACTCCATCCTAAACGAATGAGAAAATTAAGCAGTGCTTCTGGAAGATACCCTTCGCGTTTATAATCCATCACATCCACCGCGCCATCGCGTTTGGAGAGCTTTTTACCTTGCGGATTTAAGATCATAGGAACATGATAAAATTTAGGAACATTAAAACCTAATGCTTCGTATAAAATGATCTGTTTAGGCGTATTAGAGAGGTGATCATCGCCACGAATGACTTCGTTGACACCCATAAGCGCATCATCAATCACAACAACAAAGTTATACGTTGGCGTGCCATCACTGCGTGCAATAATAAAATCATCGAGCATATCGCTCGCATTAAAAGAGACTTCGCCTTTGACACCATCGACAAAGGAAATAACGCCACTTGTTGGCGCTTTGATACGAATAACAGGTTCAACTCCAACAGGGGGTGTTCCTGTAAAATCACGATATCTACCATCGTATTTTGGGCGTTCTTTACGTGCCGATTGCGCTTCACGAAGCGCATCAAGCTCCTCTTTGCTCATATAACATCTGTACGCTTTTCCAGCATCTAAAAGTTTTTGAACATAACTTTTATACAGATCAAATCGCTCAGACTGATAGACAATCTCACCTTCGTGCGCCAACCCAACCCATTTAAACGCTTCAACAATGGCATCAGCGGCTTCTTTGGAGTTACGTGCGAGGTCTGTATCTTCAATGCGGAATAAAAATTTTCCACTATTTTTTTTTGCCCAAAGATAACTATAAAGGGCCGTTCTAAGCCCTCCAATATGCAGATATCCCGTAGGACTAGGGGCAAAACGTGTCACAACCATGACTCTACCTTCACTATAATTTTGATGAATTATGTATAAATTATGTATCATTTTGTTACGCGGTAACTAAAAATTCTACGGGAGCGAGAGGAAAAACATTTTTTTAATTTTTTTTGTCTAAAAAAATGTTATCATTCGTAGCTCTTATTTTTTAATACAATGACGATTATATAGCTATTTTTCTTAAAACAAAGGATTATTGATGAAGATAAAACTAAAGGTGTTAACTTTTGTAACTTTGAGTGCAACCCTTCTTTTTTCCCCTGCAAATGCTGCAACAATTGATGGCGTTTCAGTCATTATTAACAAAGAACCCATCACACTTTTTGATGTTTTCAAATACTCACAACGCTTTAATATCTCTAAAAAAGAGTCTCTGGATATCTTAGTAAGACAAAAACTTGAAGAGTCTGAAATTAAAAAGCAAAGTATTACGGTTGATAGTTTTGAAGTAGATCAGTACATTGAGAACTTAGCGATTAGCAACAACATGAGTCAGTATGATTTTCTCAACATGATTCGTTCTAAAAACATTGATGTCTCTGAGTACAAAGAAGATCTTAAAAAGAAATTACAACGTGATAAGCTTTACAAAAAAATTGTTAGTACAAAAATGCAACAAATGGGTGATGGTGAACTTCAAGCCTATTACAATGAAAACCTCAATGAATTTTCTCAAGCAGGCTCTTTTGATGTTACCATTTACACCAGTGCAAACCAACAAAGTCTTGTAGCCATTCAAAATAATCCTATGAGCGCGGCGAGTGATGTTGAGCTTAAAGAGGGAAAACTGGAAGCTGCTAAAACCGATCCTAAACTGACTGCCCTGCTTAACAAAACAGCTATCGGTAAATTTTCATCTATTGTGAAGGCTGATGCAAATAACTACGCGATGTTTTTTATCAAAGATAAACAGAATGTTCAAAGCGTTGCCTTTGCCGATGCAAAAAATTACATCTACTCAAAGCTAAGTGAAGGTAAAGAGCAAAAAGCGATTGAAGAGTATTTTGAAAAACTCAAATCTTCTGCGAATATCCAAGTTTTAAGAGCGCCATAATTTTTACATGTAAACTAAAAAAGGGGCTTGCTTCATGATGAAGCAAGCCCCTTTTTTTATGCCTAAAATTCGTATCGCTTAGTAGTGTGAAAGATAATTTGTATCAAACTTATTGTCAATAAAATCTTTATTATCCATCATGTTTAAGTGGAAATCTCTTACGGTTTTAATCCCCTCAATTTGTAACTCACTTAAAGCTTGTTTCATTTTTGCAATAGCGCGTGTGCGGTTTTCACCCCAAACAACAAGCTTTCCAATCATGGAGTCATAATTAGGAGGTACAATATAGCCTTGGTACGCATGAGAATCCATACGAACATTGCGACCACCAGGGATGATGTATTTTGTAATTTTACCTGGGCTTGGAATGAATTTTACAGGATCTTCTGCCGTAATACGACATTCAATGGAGTGCCCGCGAAAGGTAAGCGCGCTTTGGTCAAAGAGTTTTTCACCCTCTGCCACACGAATCATCCACTCAATGATATCAATACCACTGACCATTTCACTCACGCAGTGTTCTACTTGAAGTCGTGTGTTCATCTCCATAAAGTAGAAGTTTTTGTCTGCGTCTAAAAGAAACTCAAAGGTACCCGCATTTTCATAACCAATGTATTTCGTCGCTTTGACTGCTACTTCGTGAAGACGTGCTCTGGTTTTATCATCCAATGCAATTGCAGGAGACTCTTCAATGAGTTTTTGATGACGTCTTTGCATCGAACAGTCACGCTCACCAATATGGACAACATTGCCATGGCTATCACCAATAACTTGAACTTCAATGTGACGAGGGTTTTTGATGTATTTTTCCATATAAAGTGAACCATCACCAAAGGCACCGAGCGCTTCGCTTTCAGCGGCAAGAAACGATTTTTCCAAATCTTCCATCTTCTCAACCACACGCATACCGCGTCCGCCACCACCGGCACTGGCTTTGACAATGACAGGAAGCCCGATCTGCTCAGCCAATTTTTTGGCTTCTTCAACACTCTCAAGTAAGCCTTCGCTACCAAGAATAACAGGCACTCCCGCTTTTTTCATCACATCTTTAGCTTTTGATTTATCGCTCATCAAAACCATAGAATCAACAGAAGGTCCAATAAATTTGATGTTATGGTGTTGGCATACTTCGACAAACGTCTGGTTCTCACTTAAAAAACCATATCCTGGGAAGATAGCATCACACCCACTAATTTCAGCGGCACTGATGATAGCAGGAATGCTTAAATAGCTCTCAGATGACTTTGGTCCACCAATGCAAATACTTGCATCAGCATGTTGAAGATAGAGTGCATCTTTGTCCGCAGTGGAATAAACCGCAATCGCTTGCTTCCCCATCTCTTTGATGGTTCTTATTGCACGAAGGGCGATCTCACCACGATTGGCAACAAGAATTTTCTCAATCTTCATTACACTTTCTCCACCGCGAAGATTGGCATGTCGTACTCAACAGGTTGTCCATCTTCAACAAGGATATCGAGAACTTTACAGTCAAACTCTGCTTCAATCTCATTCATGATTTTCATCGCTTCAATAATACCGATCGGTTGACCCTTACGGATAATATCGCCTACTTTTGCAAACGGAGCTGCACCCGGTGCTGGTGATCTGTAGAATGTTCCGACCATTGGTGATTTCATGCTAAGACCTGCAGGAGCAGCATTGATACTCGCTTCGCCGCCGACTTGTGCAGCAGGTGCCACAGCAGCTACTTGAGCAACACTTGGTGCTTGCATAACAGGTGCTGCATAAGCAACAGGACCATCAAAACCTTTTTGAAGTTCAATGCTAAAATCACCCTCTTTGATTTTCAGTTTTGTAATATCACTTTTGTCAAAAATACGTATTAACTCTCTAATCTCATTTTTGTCCATTCGGTTTCTCCTAAATATTTGCCATTTTTTGGCATGACATAAAATGTGTTATAATACCATACTAAAGATATACACTCACTTAATAATATAAAGGTACTTTTATGGGTTTAAAAGCAGATAGTTGGATACGAGAGAAATCGCTCAAAGAGCGTATGATAGAGCCTTTTTGCGACGGTCAAGTTGGTAAAGATGTGGTCAGTTATGGTGTGAGTAGTTATGGATATGATATCCGTGTGGGACGGGAATTTAAGATTTTTACCAATGTCAATTCCACCGTGGTTGATCCCAAAGAATTTGACGATAAAAATGTGATTGATTTTGAAGGAGATATCTGTATTGTTCCCCCTAATTCTTTTGCCTTAGCACGTACGGTAGAGTACTTCAGAATCCCAAAAAATGTACTGGCAATTTGTCTAGGAAAAAGCACCTATGCACGTTGTGGTATCATTGTGAATGTCACACCCTTTGAGCCAGAATTTGAAGGACACATTACGATCGAAATTTCCAATACGACACCACTTCCTGCAAAAATCTATGCCAATGAAGGTATCGCACAAGTGCTCTTTTTAGAGGGTGATACGCCATGTGAAACCACCTATAAAGACAAACATGGCAAATACCAAGGACAAACGGGTATTACCTTGCCACGTATTTTAAAATAAGCACCTATGGCTTTACATGTAAAAGCTTTAGAGCAAAACAATTCACACGAGTTTGATGGCTTTTATGCCATCTACTCTGCTGCCTTTCCTCTTTCAGAACAGAAATCTCGTGACGCACTTTTAGCGATGCAACACGCCTCTTTTTACACGATTTATTTAGCGTATAATGACGAAAAAATTGTTGGATTTTGCATTATGTATCATCCTCACCGTGATGATTTTTTTCTGCTGGAATACATGGCGATTGATGAAACGCAAAGAGGTATTGGGCTTGGCTCAACACTTTTAAAAAGGAGCATGGATCAACTGTTTCAAACACATGGCATACGTGCGCTTCTGATTGAAATTGACTCACCCGAGAAGAGCTCAGCAGAGCAAGAAATTCGCGAAAAGAGAGAACTTTTTTATCGTCGTTTGGGTGCTTTGAAGGTTGACCCCTTTGATTATATTTTAGCACTGCAAAGTAATGAAGAACCCCCACCTATGGAGCTTTTAGTGTATCATCCTAGCATGAGAGAAGTCTCAAAAGCCACCTTGCACGTATGGATTGAAAAACTCTATGTGGATGTTTATGGATGCACAAAAGATGACCCACGCATTGCTCAAATGCTTGAGCTTGTACCTCCGATTTTGAACCTCATTTAAAAGGATAGTTAATGGAGATTTTTTTAAGCGATGAATATGAAACTCTCTGGACTGCTATTAGTGCTATCATGAGTATTTTAGCTACGATGATGGCTATTTTTGCACTGATTTATTCGATACGGATGTACCGTAAAACGATGCAAATCGTCCACTACGGGGAGATTGATAAAATGTATTTTGAAATTCTCAAAGAAGCACTCAATAAACCTTTTTTACTCCGTCAAGACTATGAACGCTCCCTTGACGAAGAGATTCAATACAACACCTACGCATTCATTGTCTGGAACTTTTTGGAATCGATCTATGATCGCTGTATGTTAGACCACAATCTTCAAAAAACATGGTTTCCCATCATCGAAGCTGAGCATAAAATTCACCTACCTTGGATTCAAGAGAGCGAAAATAGAGCAAAATTCAAAGTAGAATTTTTGAGTTTTATCGATATAGGGAAGTTTGAGGCAACCACTTAAACAAATCTTAGAAGTTTTACATGTAAACATCTTAAACGATGTATTAAGCTTCTTTACGTGTCTTTATGCCCATTATATCATTCAATAATTTGACAAGAGTATATCCAATTTCTTCCGCTAAATTGACCGGTACTGCATTGCCAATTTGCTTATATTGCTGTGAAAGAGCACCTTCAAATTCCCAATCATCAGGAAAAGTCTGAATACGTGCATATTCTCTTATTTGAAAGGGACGTGTCTCGTCAGGATGGCATCTTTCGGTTTGTTTTTGTGCAGGAGAACACGTCAATGTAAGGCTAGGTTCATCCCATGAAATCCTTCTTGCCATTCCTGTTTTTCCTCCACCAAGGTAAAAGCTTTTTTGCATATACTCTTTTTGAAGATCAATAGGTAAATCTCTCCAATATCCCCCCGGCTTTATCATTCCTAAAATCTCTTTTTTGCGTTTTGGATAAGATTGCCCATACGAAAAAGGTACATCCGTGTCGTACAAATCTCCTTTTTTAAGAGCATCTTTTAAGGTATAAATTTTTTTGGAAGGCTCAGGATAGGTGTAATTTACATTAGTCTTATACTCTTTTTTGATTCCTACGATAATAAGTCGTTCTCTTTTTTGAGGTACTTTATAGTAAATTGCTTTAAGAATTTTTGGTTCAAAAACATGATAATCTAACTCTTGTGTTAACACTTCAATCATTGTTTTAAGTGTTTTTCCATTATCGTGAGAGAGAAGCCCTTTGACATTTTCTATTAAAAAGACAGGAGCATTTGTCTCTTTCAGAGCTCTTGCGAATTCAAAAAATAGAGTTCCTCTCGTATCTTCAAATCCTAAGCGTTTTCCAGCATAACTAAAGGCTTGGCAAGGAAATCCTCCTGTTAGAAGATCTATTTTATCTTTGTAAGATTTAAAATCTATCGCTGAGATATCCCCTTCAACAACATTCCACGATGGTCTATTTTTTCTAAGTGTTTGCACGGCAAATTTGTCAATTTCATTGAGCAATGCATGTTCTATTCCTGCTTTTTCAAGTCCTAAAGCTAACCCTCCTGCTCCTGCAAATAATTCAATACTTTTGTAAGGCATTATAGGAGATTCATATCGATCGGGAATGGTATTAAAATGTAATTTTGCATTTTCAAATATCTCTAAATCATCTTGTCTGTATTCGCGATAATTATTCATGGGGTTGCGAATACTTTTTAATTTACCTGCATTATCCCACCGTCTTAATGTTTCTTTGTTCACCGATAAAATTTCTGCTGTTTCATTTAATGAAAATGTTCTTTGCATTCAATACCCACCTTATACAACATTATACATGGTTATTATAGCATAGAGGCCAACTTTTTTGCTTAACCGAAGAATAATCAAAAAAAATCTTTTTCACTTAAAAGATTGCATTTTGAAATATTTATTTTATAAATTGAGATTAAGAGAAAGCATTTGTATGTATTCTGATTGAGCCAATTTTTCAATCACATCATCAAGTTCGTGCTTAAAATCAGCCTCTGTAGCCACTTCTGCAATAGCTTTAATTAAGTCTATATAAAAATCAGGGTCACCCGTGAGACGGTGCCAAAAATCATTGCCAACAATAACATCATAATGATATTGCTTAGAAATTCTTTGATAATGCGCACTTAAATCTGATGTATTTCCATAAATAACACCAACAATTAAATTGCTAAATCCAATTTTGACGCCATTGGTTTTTGATAAATGAATAACGTCTGTGAAATGTTTTGCTATTGTTTCAACATCGTCTTTGTTAATCGTATCTGGACCTGATTTAAGTTGACAAAACTTTTTTTCACCATCAATCATATCTGTAAATTCTATATCAATTCCGGAAGTTGTACTCCCAAAAGAAGAGAGTACCGTAGCTGTAAATTTTTGAATATTGGTTCCAAAAGATGTATTGATCGACGTTCCAAGAACCCTAGGATAAATTAGGGCTTTGGCAATGCTCTTAGGATCATGATTGCCTTCCAAAAAATTTGATAAATAGGACACTAAAAAAGGGTTGACATTAAATTTTTTAATATTTGCCAACTTGAGAGTATTTTTGATATGATTTTTGATAATTGACTCTTTAAACCAAATTTTGGCTTTTTGCAAAATTTCACATTTTTCATGCTCTGTCATAATCTATTTCCATATTTTGAAGTAGAAGGCATCATACATTACATTCAATGTCTTCTTTATTAATATCTACAAAAGAAACTTTACATGTAAAGCTTCTTATTTCTCAACCCTAAGCAATAACCCATTCAAATAAAACGAAGCGCTTGCATTAATCAAACACGGATGGTCGCTGTCTTGTTGCATTTGCTCTAAGAGGATGTATTGCACTTTAAGATCGTGGGAAACTTCCATTGCAATTTCTAAAAGCTCTTTTTTACCGACGTGAAAGGAGCAGGAGAACAGAGCGATTAAACCACCGTCTTTGACCGCTTTGGTGGATTCCATCAAGAGATGTTTGAAGCCTCGTTTGGCACCGCTGGCTTGCTCTTTCGTTTTGGCAAAAGATGGCGGGTCAAGCACGATCATATCAAAACTATTTTTGTATTTTTTCTCTTTCATAAACGTAAACGCATCGGCCGCATAGGTTTCATACGTTTCCATTGCATTGGCACCTAAATTGGCTTTGGTTTGCTCTATCGCTGATTCGGAAATGTCGACAAAAACAGCATTTTTAGCTCCCTTGGAGAGTGCATAGATACCAAACCCACCAGCATTGCAACAGATGTCAAGTACCGTGTCGTTCTCTTTGATATAGCTGGCACAAATGGCTCTGTTTTTGCGCTGGTCAAGGTAAAAGCCTGTCTTTTGTGCATCTTCAATGTCCACTAAAAAATTAAGTCCATTTTCATTCAGTATAAATTCTTTGTTCGGTGCACCAAAAAGTGTGCCATTTTTGCTCTCTAATCCTTCAATTTCGCGGGAGTGAACATCAGACTTCTCAACAATCCATGCAGGATTTACAAGCTGTTTGAGTGTACTTAAAATGAGCTCACGAAAGGTTTCCATCCCTGCTGTGTTGATCTGGATAGAGAGCGTGTCGCCGTATTTGTCCACAATAAGACCTGGTAAAAAATCGGCTTCGGAGTGAATAAGACGTACAGCATTCGTTTGAGCTAAAAGTGCTTCACGTTTAGCAATAGAACGTTTAATACGGTTGTGGAAAAACTTTTTACCGATCTCCTCTTTGCCAAAGCTTAGAATGCGTGCAAAAATAGCGCACTTGGGATTGACATAGGCTGTGCCTAAAAAACCATCTTTTTTCGAAAAAAGAGCAATGACTTCGCCGCTTTGAAACTCCTCGGGTGCGGAGTCGATCTCGTTCGCGTAAACCCATGGGGTAAAGCGTCTAATTTTGGGGACGACGGAGTGTTTTACATAGCATTTATTCATCAATTTTTCCTAAGATAGTTTGTAGCTTTTTTGCAAAAGCGGGGTGGTCGAGAACAGTGCCATGGGTGGTGTTGGAGAGAATGACATGTAAAGGGCGAGAGGGCATAGCTTCAAGGAGCTTTTCGAGGTGGTAGTGCGGAATTGTTGTATCGTGTTCCACTTCGATCACCGCTATTTTTGCCTTCACAAACGGGAGATAATTAATACTTTCAAACTTATTTTGAAGCAATATATCAATAGGGAAGAACGGGTATTTGAGTTTGGCTAAAGAGAGAATGGAATCGTAAGGGCTAATGAGCACTAAACCATCCGCCACACGTTGAGAAGCCAGATAGGTTGCAACGCCACTGCCAAGACTTCGACCAATGAGCACGACTTTACGCCCTTTGGCATAGGTGTCGTAAATCTTGAGCGCATCTTCAAAAAAGGCTTGTTCGCTAGGAGATCCTGTACTCTCACCATAGCCTCGATAGTTAAAGACCATAATGTCATAGCCTTTTATTCCTTTTACATGTAAAAGAAATTGTGTTGCATCATCGGCATTGCCACCAAAGTAAATAATCAGCCCCGCATCACTTTGCTCATCTTTAAAGAGTGCCCCATCCAGCACCGCACCATTGTTTACATGTAAAGAGATTGGTTCGATATTTGGACCACTGACTTTCGGTTCCTTCTCAATCAATTTGGTCGGAAAAAGCTGATCGTTTTGTGTAAAATAGAGATACCCCATCGCCACTAAATAGAGCCCAATCACTCCAAATAAAAGTTTTTTCATAGCGCTTCCTTCTTCAAAAATACGGTAAAATCACCATCCATATAGCCTTCACAGATTTGCATATCGTAGACAAAATCACTGACGTGGGCTTCAATTTCATCGGGTAAAAAATAGTTAAAATGCCCCTGTTTTTCTTCACCTTTGAGCAGATTAAAAATAAACCCTTTTTTAGAGACTTCGTAACAACGACGAATAAACAAAAAGGTCTCAAAGCGGTTCAAAATATTCATCGAACCACTGGCGATGTAAAAGTCCGCAAACTCCAAATCGTCGTTTAAAATATCTTTACGCATAAACATCTGTTTGGTGCGTTTGTGGGCTACAAACAGTGCTTCTTCAAGCATATCGTAGCCTATATAATGACGAGGCAACGCCCCTTTTTGCTGTAAGAAAAGATAAAGATCGCCAAATCCACACCCTGCATCAATAATTTTACTGGAAGACAAATGCGATCCTAAAAGCTCATGGATCACCTCAAAACGCGTGTGTTGTGACTGTTTTGAGTTCCAGTTAAGTCCCCGCGCAGTGCAGCCATAGCGTTTGATAGCATTTTCATAAAAGGTTTTATTATTGATTCGTGGCATAAAAAGAGGCTAAAAAAAGAGGGGCACTTTTACGCTAAAAGTGCCGAAATGCTTTGTTGCATCATACTATTTTGGTGTACTTGTGCCAGTACGGAACTTGTAAGCTTGATCTCATCACTCTTTGCAGAGGCTACTTTTTGATCGAGTGGGGTTTCAGAAATCTGAGAATTGGCACTGCTTAAGCTTGTCATTGTGTTGAGTGAACTTGTGATACTACTGGTTGTACTCGCCAGTTGTGAACTAATGGAGGAAGAGAGGGAACTGAGATTTTCTCTAAAATTAGAAATTCCTTCTTGATCGTTAATTGTTAAATCACTCAGCCCTGAAATGCTGCTATTGCCACTCAGAAGATTTTGTCCATTGTACGTGGTTTGCGCAGCAATATCTTGCATCGAAGTGCTGATATCGTTGAACTGTTTTTGAAGGCTCTCTTTATCCTGCGTTCCAAGTGCTGCATTATTGAAACGAACCGAAAGATCATTAAGTTTATCCGCTCCTGCTTGAATACCTTGAATCGAAGCATCGGTAATTTGATAGATCCCGATCATTTCATTGGAGTTTTGTACCCCTTGGCTTAAAGAGGCAATTTGAGATGCTAAAGAATCTGAAGCAACCAAATTAGCGCCGTCTGTGCCATTGAGCTCTTTTTCGGCACTCATTCTGGATAAAATGGCATCGGTTTCAGATTTGTTTTGGGTGATTGTGTTCGGTATTTGTGTGTTAACACTACTCGAAATTGTCATCATATGCCCCCTATCTTAAAGTTGTCTTTATTATACAACTCCTATGATACTATTGTCAAATAAGAAGCGGAATTAAAATTGCTTTAAAAATCAGAAATAGTCACACAAGGGGTTATCGTGTTTAATGGCAAAAATATTCTTATTACAGGTGGCACAGGTAGTTTTGGCAAAAAATATACCGAGATACTTTTAAAAAACTATAAACCCAATAAAATCATCATTTATTCTCGCGATGAACTTAAACAGTATGAAATGGCACAGCAATTCACCGACCCTTGCATGCGTTTTTTTATAGGTGATGTACGTGATGTGGATCGTCTTAAAAATGCGATGTATGGTGTCAATTATGTCATTCATGCCGCGGCACTCAAGCATGTTCCTATCGCCGAGTACAACCCCATGGAGTGCATCAAAACCAACATCAATGGTGCGGGAAATGTCATTGACGCTGCTCTTGAATGCGGTGTTGAAAAAGTCATCGCTCTCTCCACCGATAAAGCGGCCAACCCTATCAATCTTTACGGCGCAACCAAACTGGCGAGCGATAAACTCTTTGTCGCGGCCAATAACATCAGAGGGGCGCGTCGAACAGAGTTTGCCGTTGTTCGTTATGGCAATGTTGTAGGCTCTCGTGGCTCAGTTGTCCCCTTCTTTAAAAAGCTGATGGCAGAGGGTGTGAAAGAGCTCCCTATCACCGAAGCCGAGATGACGCGCTTTTGGATTACCTTGGAGCAAGGGGTCAATTTCGTGCTTAAAAACTTTGAACGCATGAAAGGTGGCGAAATCTTCATTCCTAAAATTGCTTCGATGAAAATGGTCGATTTGGCCAAAAGCATGGCACCGCATTTGGGTGTCAAAATCATCGGTATTCGTCCCGGTGAGAAGATGCACGAAGTGATGGTTCCTAAAGATGACAGCCACTTAACACTTGAATTTCATGACCACTATGTCATCCAGCCAAGCATTCTGTTTACCCAACGCAATGACTTTACATGTAACGCACTTGGAGAGAAGGGAACGCCCGTCAAATACGGCTTTGAATACAGTTCTGAAACCAATACACAATGGCTTGATGCCAAAGGCTTAATGGAGATGATAAACGCATGATTCCTTATAGCAGACAAAGTATCGATCAAAGTGATATCGATGCGGTTGTAGAGACGCTGAAAGGCGATTTTCTGACCGGTGGAAAAAAGGTCAGCGACTTTGAAGAGGCCTTGGCACACTACCTTGGCGTTAAACATGTGTGTGTCATGAACTCTGCCACTTCGGCTTTACATGTCGCCTATCAGATTATCGGCCTTAAAGAGGGTGATGAAGTCATCACCACACCACTTACCTTTGCAGCCACGTCAAACACTGCTATCCAATGCGGTGCAACCCCTATATTTTGCGATATTCGTTACGATGGCAACATTGACGAGCGCAAACTAGAGGCGTTAATCACCCCTCGAACCAAAGCAATAGCGCCTGTGGATTTTGGCGGAAATCCACTGCCTATTGATACCCTTAAATCGCTGTGCGATAAACATAAACTTTTTTTAATCGAAGATGCCAGCCATGCACTCGGAAGCCAAATCAATGGTAAAAAAGTAGGCATAACCGCCGACATGACCATCTTTAGTTTTCATGCGATTAAGCCTATTACGACCTTTGAAGGTGGCGCCATTGCCACGAACAACAGTGCTTTTTACGAACAAGCCAAACTGTTACGCTCGCATGGTATCGTCAAAAAAGAGCTTTGGAATTCTGACATGGTTCTTCTTGGTGAGAACTACCGCTTAAGCGATGTTGCCTGCGCTTTGGGGCTTTCACAGCTCAAACGATTGGAGCGTTTTATTGATAAACGCAATGAGATCGCACATTATTACGATACGCGATTTGCCAATAATCCTTTTTTTACGACAATCACCATTGATAAAAACAAGCGAAGCACCTACCATCTCTATCCAATTTTGCTCGATCGTTCTCTTTGGTGCTCCAAAGAAGAGATATTCCAAGCGTTACATGTAAAAGGTTTAGGGGTGCAAGTTCACTATAAACCTGTCTATCAATTTAGCTACTACAAAAAGCTTTTTGGCGAACAACGCCTAGAGACTACGGAAGATTTTTACAGAGCTGAGCTCTCCATTCCTTGCCATCAAGGTATGAGCATGGAAGATGCAAAAATGGTCGCAGACACTCTGCTTGAAGTGTTAGCTTCCATTAAAGGATGCCATCTATGAGACTTGCCGTTATTCCTGCACGAGGCGGTAGCAAACGCATTCCTCGTAAAAATATTAAAGAATTTTGCGGCAAACCCATGATCGCTTACAGCATTGAAGCAGCGCAAAAAAGCGGTTGCTTTGATAAAATTGTTGTCAGCACTGATGATGAAGAGATTGCAGCTTTTGCTCGCTCCTTAGGGGCAGATGTTCCTTTTATGCGCCCTAAAGAACTCAGTGATGACCATACGGCCACCATTCCCGTCATCGCGCATGCGATAAGAGCCAGTGTCGCCGATGTTAGCGAGATTGAAGCGGTGTGTTGCATCTATGCCACCGCCCCTTTTGTGCAAGCATCCTTCATTCAAGAAGCGTATGAAAAACTGATAAGAACCCACAGTGCTTACGCCTTTAGCGCCACGAGTTTCCCTTTCCCCATTCAGCGTGCGATTCGCATGACAAACGATGATCATGTGGAGATGTTTTCACCTGAAAATTTCAACACCAGAAGCCAAGACTTAGAAGAAGCCTACCACGATGCAGGGCAGTTTTACTGGGGAACACCGGAAGCATGGTTGGAGGGTAAAATTATCTTCGCGCCTCATTCAACCGTTGTATTATTGCCTCGCCATTTGGTACAAGACATCGATACGCCTGAAGATTGGATGAGAGCTGAATTTATGTTTAAGGCACTCGCCCTTTCATGAAAACGTTGATTCGAAGTGATAGTTCAAGTACCATTGGGCTTGGGCATATTATGCGAGATTTGGTGCTTGCTCAAAGTTTCGAAGGCGAAGTCATCTTTGCCTGCCAAAACTTAGAGGGTAACATCGTCTCCTCGATTCCTTACGAAGTCAAACTGCTCAACTCAAACGATGCGGAAGAGCTTATAGCCCTTATCAAAGCTTTACATGTAAAACGTTTAGTGATTGATCACTATGGTATTGATGCCGCCTATGAGCAAAAAGTCAAAGAAGCAACCGGTGTGAAAATTCTAAGCCTAGATGACACCTACCAAGCGCATCACTGCGATATTTTGCTCAACCACAACCTCTCCGCCGATGCCGCGCGTTACACGAATCTCGTACCCAAAACGTGCGAACTGCGTTGCGGAAGTAACTATACGCTTATTCGAGAAGAGTTTAAACTCGAAAAAGAAAAAGCGTGTGAAAAAATCTACGATGTGCTTATCGCCATGGGTGGAACTGACGCATCGAACATTACCCTTGCCATCTTAAAAACCCTTCCCCAATCTTTACATGTAAGCGTTCTGACAACGAGTGCCAATGCGCATCTTCATGAGCTTCAAAACTACGCCCAAGATAAGCCCAATATCACTTTACATGTAAACTCGAACGAAGTAGCCAAACTGCTGCACCAAAGCCGTCTTGCTATCGTGACACCTAGCGTGATGGTGCACGAAGTACTTTTTATGGAAGTGCCTTTTATTGCGATTAAAGTGGCAAGCAATCAAGACGATATGTACCAGTACTTATACCAACACGGTTACCCTGTTTTGAAGGAGTGGGATGCATCTTCATTTATGCAATTTTACAACGCTCAATGAGTCTCAAAAAAAGATGATTTTGGCGTGGCGCAACCACGAAAATGTTAAAGCGTACATGTACACGAACGAAGACATTAGCGAAGTGGAGCATTTTGGTTTTATCGAAGCGTTGAAAACACGCGAAGACAGACGCTATTTTTTAGTCCAAGATGAAGGTGTTGATATTGGTGTTATTGATTTTAATGATATTTCATCCACTTCTGCTATCATGGGACTTTATGCCAACCCCATGCTCAATCAAAAAGGGGTGGGTTCACTTTTAATGCATATCATCGTCACATACGCCTTTGAGACGTTAAAAGTCAGCATCGTCAAAGCAGAAGTTTTTGCTGACAATACAAAAGCCAAAGCACTCTATGAAAAATTTGGTTTTCGTGAAAAAGAGCGCACACACGTCAATGAAAAAGAGGTTATTTGTATGGAGCTAACCAATGAAAATCGGTAATTTTGACCTAAATGGCGCACAGACACTCATTATCGCAGAGCTTTCTGCGAACCATGGACATGACATAGAAATCGCCAAAGAGACGATAAGAGCAGCTAAAAAAGCAGGGGCAGATGCCATTAAACTGCAAACGTATACGGCAGACACGTTGACACTGGAGTGCAACAAAGAAGACTTCATCGTCAAAGGCGGTACACTTTGGGACACACAAACACTCTACTCCCTCTACCAAGAAGCGTACACACCATGGGCGTGGCACAAAGAGCTTTTTGCGTGTGCTAAAGAAGAAGGACTCCTCTGTTTTTCAACCCCTTTTGATAAAAGTGCCGTGGATTTTCTAGAACAGTTTGACCCTCCTGCGTATAAAGTTGCGAGTTTTGAAATCACGGACTACGAGTTAGTTCGCTATATGGCATCGAAGCAAAGACCTATGATTATCTCTACGGGTATCGCCACACTCAATGAAATTGAAGATGTCGTGCGTATTTGTCAAAGAGAGGATAACTCTGAAATTATTTTATTGCAATGCACCTCTTCTTACCCTGCCCCGCTTGAAGGTGCAAACCTTCTCACTATTCCCGATCTAGCCAAACGTTTTGGTGTGATCGCAGGCTTTTCAGACCATACATTAGGCATTACAGCCCCTATCGTAGCGGTGACACTTGGCGCCAAAGTCATCGAAAAACATTTCATTTTAGACAAAGCTATTGGCGGCGCCGATGCTAGTTTTTCGCTCGATATGGCAGATTTCACCCAAATGGTTCAAACACTACGTGAGACTGAAAAACTGCTAGGAAGACCAACCTACCAAACGGATGTAAAAACAATTAAAGGTCGACAATTCTCGCGTAGCCTTTATATTGTAAAAGATATTGCAAAAGGGGAAGTCGTAAGCGAAGAGAATATCCGCTCCATTCGTCCTGGTTACGGGCTTCATCCTCGCTACCTCAAAGAAGTTCTAGGCAAATGTGCCAAAGAAAATTTGAGCTTTGGGGATAGACTTCGCAAAGAAGATGTCGAGTGAGAAAAATCGCTCTCTTTGCCCACGATGCAGGAGGGGCTGAAATACTTTTAGAGCTTGTAAAAGCCTCTGTATCCGTGGGAGAATTTCGCATCTTCGCTTTAGCAGATTCACCCTGTTTTAACCTCATCAAAACCAAAAAGTTAGAGCACTTTTGGTGTGAAATTGCATCAGAAAAAAGCGATATAGAAGCTAAACTAACTTCATTTGAGCCTGACCTTATCCTCTATGGCACAGGATGGCAAAATCACCTTGAATACCACTTCTTGAATTATGCCAAAGCACATAATCTTCCGAGTATCGCTTTTTTAGACCACTGGACAAACTACCGCGAACGCTTCGGTTACCCTGAAAAAAATTGGGAGAATAACCTACCCTCTTTCATCGCAGCACACGATCAAACAAGCTTCGATAAAGCCAAAGGCTTAGGGCTTCCCAATGTCATCGCCATCAAAAATTACGCCTTAAGGACTCAACTCAAAGAAGCGCAAAGTGTTTTAGCAAACATGCCAGAAAACGACACTCTGCTCTTTTTAAGTGAACCCACCGCTAAAGTGGCGGAACGTTCCTTTGGAAATGCCTATGGTTGGGGATTTACGGAAAAAGAGGTCTTTGAAGATATTCTTACATGTAAAGCTCTTTTTGAATGCAAAAATATCCTGATTCGCCTTCACCCCTCCGATACACCCGAAGCCTACCAAGCGATTGATCCAAACGCAACGTTTAGCCACGCCACACTCTTAGAAGACATTGCACACGCTAAAGTGGTCATTGGCATCGATACGGTAGCACTTTATACCGCTTATTTGCTCGGCAAATACGCCATCTCTTACATTCCCTCAACCCAAAGGGAATGCTGTGTTCCTTTGCCTAAAGCAAACCAACTCACCACTTTTGAGCATTTTCATATGGATCACCTTGAAAAAATTTCTCAAAACCCCGAAGATTTCGGTATGGATTTTGAAAAATTTCTAAATCATCGGTACGTATAAAAAACGTTTATTGAGTCTTTCATGATACGATCCACTGTAAAACTCTTTTGCTTCTTTTGATAAGAAAGAGTGTTCAATTAAAGTTGTTACTTTCTTTTCTGATTCTTGACAAAGCTTTACAATTTTGTCGAAACGCGACTCTTTCATATTTAAAAGCTCGCTCATGTATTTGAAATCGTGATAGGAATAAAAACCAACAGCATCAAAAGCTTTTGTGCTCTCTTCAAAAAAGGACAATCCTGTATCTAAGGCTTCGCTCTGCAAATGCAACCGTGTGTTCATAATGTCATAATTGGGCGTTAAATTGAGCGCATCACTTTTGCGATAAAGCGAAAAATTTTTCAAATGGGCATCACCATTGCATATCAAATAATTCAAAACAACTCTTTTAAAAAAATCTTCAAGCGTTGGGATATAAGATGGTACGAAAGTACGAATCGCATTGGTGCAATCGATATAGGTTTTTGCAGCGTATTTATAATCATCCCCATCCTTCGCAGATGTCACATCCAAAACGGAAGCAAAATCTTCTTGGTCATATTTTTCACCACTTGGCGCATAATCAAATCGTTTGGTAATGTATGCAAGCTCACCATCACTAAATCGAATAAGCCCTGATTCGGCTGTATCTATACCAAAAATATCTTTAGAAATACGCATACTCAGATGTTCATTAGCCACCATATCTTCTACGTTTTGAACAGCACTTTGAGGGTTAGTAGGTACTGGCTTTAAAATATAATGACCATTCTTTGAGACTGGAACCAGTTCATTAGTGTCATTAAATGCTAAAGAGAGTTTATCTTGTACCCCAGAAATTGACATACGCTCTGCAAGCTCTGATCGTGTACGATAGAATTGTGTTTTATCAAAGTTTAATGGTTTGGGTGTTTTCCCATCAAAAAGCGCTAAGGTGCATTTTGCACAATAATCAACTTTGAGTTTTTTCTCTTGCAAGCATCCTAGGCATATCATAGTGTCTCCTCAATCGTAATGGAACCTATCGTGTCCTCTTTAGCTGTTTTAAGAAGTCTTGAAAAGTCATCATCTGCATCGATTTTATGCTCTTTGCATTGCAACTTTTTTAACGAACCCTCTGCTAAAAGCTGATAAAAAAATGAGAAAAGATATTTTGAGCGAAAAGCCTCTTTTTGCAAAGGAAGTCTGACACTAATTGGCTTACTCACGGTATCAGCCAGATAACGCTCATCGTACTGAAAAAAATAGACTCCTTCATCATTTCGGCGAATAACACCTACTCGCTTTTTATTTCTTAGAACATTGCCCTCTTGCATTGATTAAATCCTTGTCTCTTTTGTTTCGATACGAAGCTCTAACCCTAAAACATTTAAAATTTTTTCAAGTGTTGCAAGGGTCGGATTGCCTTTACCATTTTCTATTTTAGAAATAATAGAAGGAGAGACTTCACTATAATCACACATATCGGCAATATCAAGCCCTAACTCTTTTCGTTTTGTCTGAATAATTCTTCCAAGCTTTTTATGTGTATCAAGAATTGTAGGTGTGTTTTTCATTGTTTACTCATTATTTCTTAAATTTTACTCTATAAAGTAAATACCGTGAAAAATTATAGCATAAAACTTTAAAAAACCTTATAATTACTCTTATATGAAAACAAAGTAATTCCAAAAAATACTATTTTTAGCTCCACAATAGCTTATTTTATATGCATTACTACCAAATAACAGAGAAAGCTTAAAGTGATTATCGAGCAACTCAATACGGTATGGATTTTGCTTTATTCTTAGATAAACAGCTCTAAAAAGGCACTTTTAATGCAAAAAACTTTCTCATGTGCCCTTATTGGTGCGGGTAGTATTGGCGGGCTTATCGACTCGCCGAACAGTGCCAATATCGCGTCACATGCTCATGCATTTTTCAAACATCCAAACTGCAAACTTGTTGCCATTTGCGAACCCAATAATGCGAACCAAAGTGCGTTTATCGGGCGTTGGGGCGAAATGGGCGTTTACCATTCTCTGGACTCACTTTTACAGTATGAAACCATCGACCTACTCGCCATTGCATCCCCCACACCGTTTCATGCCGAAACACTGGAAGAGGCTTTACATGTAAAAAGTTTAAACACAATTATCTGCGAAAAACCGTTGGTTGCAACCGCCCAAGAATTAGCCCACATCACACCTTTACTCCTTGCCAGTGAGAAAAAAATCCTGATTCACCTTATGCGCAGGTATGACCCTTCCTTTATCAGACTTGCCAATGATATTGCGGAGCAAAGATGGGGAGAGGCGGTACGCTTTCAAGGTGTTTTCACCAAAGGCTTACTTCACAATGGTATTCATATGCTAGCACTCCTGAGCCACTTTTTTGGCGAAATAGAGAGCATCAAAGGTTTACATGTAACCCTTTTAGAAGAGGACATAAGTGGAGATTTTGACGTTACATGTAAAAACGCTAGGGGCTTACTCAGTTGCGTAGAAGAGCTCTCATACTCTGCATTTGAGCTTAGCATCTGGTTTGAAGCTGGCAAAGTGGAGATCAAAGAGGGGGGCTCACGCATTGAGTCGTTTATCAAAATACCCTCACCTTTGTACGAAGGCTATTTTAGTTTGGAACACGAAGAAACCTTGCCCAATACATTAAAAGACTATGCATTGCATTCCCTTGAATTTTTACTCCAAAACGACGATATAACCTGTAAACAAATCTTGCAAGAGCAGTTGAATGTTCACGCGAAAATTTTTGAAACCATTGAAAAAGAGAAACAACGATGAAAAAATTAGCCATCAACGGCGGAGAGAAACTCAGATCCAACCCTTTTCCCGCCTACAATACCATAGGCGAACAAGAAGAAGAAGCGGTTCTTCGTGTCCTTCGTAGTGGGAAACTCTCCACCTATCTTGGTGCATGGCATGAAGATTTTTACGGTGGTGTTGAAGTGCGTGCGTTCGAGCAAGAGTGGGCTAAATTTTTTGGTGTCAAACATGCTATCAGTGTCAACTCTGCAACCTCTGGACTTATTTGTGCAGTAGGAGCAGCGGGGATTGAAGCGGGCGATGAAGTTATCGTCAGCCCCTATACCATGTCCGCCTCCGCCGTTGCTCCACTTTTTTACGGTGCTATTCCGGTGTTTGCCGATATTGAAAAAGAGACCTACTGTCTAGACCCAAAAAGCGTTGAGCAGAAGATTACACCCAAAACCAAAGCCATCATCGTGGTGGACATCTTTGGTCAACCTTATGACGTGAGATCCATCAATGCGATTGCAAAAAAGCACAACCTCATCGTCATCGAAGATGCGGCGCAAGCTCCAGGTGCGATGTATAAAAACGAATTTGCGGGAACGCTGGGTGATATGGGTGTTTTTTCACTCAATTACCACAAACATATCCACTCAGGCGAAGGCGGTGTCATCGTCACCAATGATGATGCCCTTGCTAATAAACTGCAACTCATCCGCAACCACGCCGAGTCGGTCATTGCCAATAAAGGCTTTAGCACACCCAGTGAGCTTATCAATATGGTCGGCTTTAACTTTCGTATGACCGAGATGGAGTGTGCCGTAGCACGGGAACAGCTTAAAAAACTTCCCTCTTTACTGCAAACACGTCAAGAAAATGTAGCCTATATCAATGAAGCACTTAAAAGCATTCCTTGCCTTAAAACAACACAAACTCGGGAACACGTCAAACACGCTTTTTATGTGCATCCTTTAGAGTTTGACGCAAGCCTTGCAGGTGTCCACCGTGACGTCTTCATCAAAGCGGTAAAAGCCGAACTGCCTCGCACCATCATGCGCGATGACTCGGATGTTTTGATCGGATGCGGCTATGTTAAACCGATTTACCTGCAACCCATGTTTGTTCATAAAATTGCGTTTGGAAGCAAAGGCTATCCCTTTAATCTCTCGACTGTAACCTACCAAAAAGGCGACTGTCCGGTGTGCGAAAATCTGCATTTTGAGCGCCTTTTCACCCATGAACTCATGCGCTCTGGTATGAGCAAGAAAGATATGGACGATGTGGTCAAAGCGTTTACTAAGGTATGGGAAAACAAAGAGGAACTGAAAATAGATTGACAAGCGTATACACTATGTTTTATAATGTAATTTATTGCTCAAAACTGAATAGAAAAATCATATATGCTAACAAAAAGGCTCATTCATGCTAAATATTGTTTTAATCATGCCGAAGATGGAACCATACAAAGATTTTCATTATTTTCCATTGGGCATACTTGCAATTTCTGCTGCCATTAGCACACTCGATTCAATCAATTATGAGATTTTTGATGAAAGAGTCGATGATGATTTACGATTAAACGCTTTACTCCAAAACGCTGACGTTGTTGGCATTTCTATGTTTACGGGGTACCAAACAAAATCTGGATTTGATTTATTAACGAAAGTCAAAAAGTTCAATAGCAAAATTATTACGATCGTTGGAGGACCCCATGTAACCGCCCTTCCACATGAAACCATCAAATCAGAACTGGTTGATTATGCCATTGCGGGCTATGGTGAAAATTCTTTTAGGGAGCTTATTACGGATCTTTTGAACCATGGGAAAGTCACTCGATTGATACCAGGTGTCTATTCAAAAGAGCGTGTTATGGGAGCCCCCGATAATCTTCAGATCACCTACACTGAAACACCGAAAAATTATAGAGATATCACATGGAATGCCATTCCCTATCACAAGATTGATGTTAGCAAATATATTAACCCTGCCACCCAAAGAGTTATCTACGTCACCCAATACGGATGTCCCGCAAAATGTACCTTCTGTGCGACACCAGAGACTCGTAAATGGGCAGAAAAACCTATTGAACTTATCAAACAAGATTTACGTTACTTATATGAAGCAACACAGTTTAAACAACTCGTATTTTTCGATGCGACTCTGTTTACACGCAAGGCACGTGTTAAAGAGATTATGGAATTTATCTCCGAAGAATTCCCACATATCGAGTGGATTGCTGATGCGAGAGCGATGGAACTTAAAAACTACACCGTTGAAGACCTAAGAGAGATCAATAAAAGCAATCTAAAACTCCACCACTTAACCGTTGGACTTGAGAGCGGAAGTAAAAGAATTGTAGAAGAGGTTTACAAAAAAGGTACGGGTCACTTGGAGAGTTATTTGGACGCTGCTGAAAAACTGTATCAAGCGGATGTTGAATTAACATCGGGATGCATCTTTGGAGCACCAACGGAGACCGCTGAAAACTTGTATGAAACGTTAGAATATGTGAAAAAAATCAGACAAAAACATCCAAGGTTTAAACTCAGTACAACGTTCTTTAGGCCTTTGCCGGGTACAGACTTATTTGAGTACGTCAAGCAATTTGGCATTACCTTTCCCAATACCTTGGAAGGCTGGGCTAAACTTGAGGGCGTGACACACTATGAGTACAACAAGTGGGTCAGTGTGCCGTGGATGGATAAAAATGAAGAAAAAAAATATCTTGTGGCATACAATGATTTTATTAATGTCCATGGGGACATCCTTGTATGATTTCAATGATACAGTGTAAAGTTGCAGCGTGAATTTAGTCTTTAAAGAGCAGAATAAAGACTATTTTGAGGAGCTATGGAATAAATTTTTAGTTCATCATCACATAGATTTTCAATATTCGCTCCCTATCGTTGATTACTATCTCACCACAAGCTCTAATCTCGTAGCAGATAAAAGCTTTGTCTTAGAGTTCAACAATGAATGCGTTGGAATTTGCCTTTTACCAATAGAAAATCTTAATGGCTCGTTATCCATTTCAATTTTAGGAGGCTACGTGATGGCTCCTTTGGCAAATTCAACGAAAAATGAACAACTTATATTCAGTCATATTGATACATTAAGTTTGGATTTGAAACTCTCTCTCATAAAATTCAAACTCTCTATATTTGAAAACAGCTCTTTTAACAGACTTCGACTCTATGGTTTTTTTGATACGACCAATACAACGTGTGCAATAAACCTAGAAGAGTCACAAGAACAGCTATGGACAAATCTTAGAAAAAGCTACAAAGCACTGATCAATTCATTGACGAAAAGTAGTGAATATTCGCTTCTTTACTCGGATAGTTCGAACTTCAAAGAGTTACATCAACACTATGTCGATTTTCATAAAATTCATATGATCAATGCTGGTAAAGAACCAAAATCTGATGCAATATACGACAAACAATTAAATCTTATTGAAAAAAACTTAGCAACAGTTATTGCGGTTCAATACAACAATAGAACCGTGATGACAGATTATTTTTTCCACGATACTGATAATGCTGTTTATGCAAGTAGTGCTTATGATACAAATGAATTTTTTCAAAACTTACCATTAAACCATTATCTACTCTGGCACGCGATAGTCTATTTTAAAAATCTAGGCTTTAAAACATTAGGATTTGGGCAACCTTGTAACCTCAATAAAATTGACGGTTTTAATGACTATGCAGGAGACAAAGAACTTAATATTTCACATTTTAAAAGGGGAATGGGCACCCATATGGCTTCACATATACAGGGTATCAAGTTCTTTGATAAACAACCACTTCTTCAATTAATTGAGGAATTTAAAACCGAGATAGACACTAGATTTTAATGGAATCGTTTTTGCTTTTAAGTTAAAATTAAATAATCATGAATGGATGGAACAATGCAAGAATATAAAACAGAGCAAGAAAAGTTTTGGGCAGGCGAATTTGGTAACCACTACATACAAAGAAACAACGACCAAGAGATTATCGCAGCCAATATTGCACTCTTCGCTAAAATATTTTCAAGAACACCTAGCATATCTTCCATTATTGAATTTGGCTCAAATATCGGGCTTAACTTACATGCTATTAAACAACTGTTACCACAATCAAAGCTCAGCGCAATTGAAATTAATCAAACAGCCGTCGAACAGCTTAAAGCCATTAGTGGTCTTTCTATTTACCATGAATCTATTTTAGACTTTACATGTAAAGAACAAAGAGACTTTGTTTTCATTAAAGGCGTTTTAATTCACCTCGATCCCAACGTTCTTCCTAGCGTCTATCAAAAGCTCTATGAGACGTCTAGTCGTTACGTTTGCCTTGCAGAATATTACAATCCAACCCCTGTTGAAATTCCTTATCATGGACATCAAGATAAATTATTTAAAAGAGATTTTGCGGGTGAAATGATGGATTTATACCCTGACCTTAAACTTATTGATTATGGCTTTTGCTACCAGCGTGATCCCGTTTTCACACAAGGTGACATTACGTGGTTTTTAATGGAGAAAAGAAACTAATATGGAAAATATAGAGCAAAGAGCCCTCAAAACATTTCAAAAAAACTTAGCTTATTTTGAGAAACACCACAAAACGGTATATGATAAAATTATCCTCTTAAATACACTTATTGAAGAAGGACATTATGCAGAACAGTATTCCCTAGAGTATAAAGAAGAAGGATATTTTGACGTCTATGAACTCTCTTCTAATGAATATCTTTACAATGAAAATAGTCTAAAAAGTGCAAAAAGAGTTACAGATGCCTACAACCTCAAAAAAACAGGCGGTGTTTTTAAAGCACAAAAATTCTGTGAAGCGAGTGACGAACAAGCAGAGATGATTGATAAGAGTGAACTTTCTTTTCACAATGCACTCTGGGCAACAATCAAAATCATCAACTACGTTAAGAAGTACACTAATGAATCAACCCATATGTTGCGATCCAATAAAGTTATTTTTCTTGGGCTTGGGCTTGGACTTTACATCAAAAGTATGGTTGAAAAACTAAATCCAAGAGTTATTTTTATTAAAGAGAAAAATCTTGAGATATTTAGGCTCTCTTTATTTGTAACAGACTATGAAGAATCTTTAAAAGAGTGTAGTGTCTATTTTTCTTTAACCGATGATGAATTGCAAGAAAGAGAAGTTTTTCTTGAGTTTTTAAATATAGGGAATAACCATAATCTCAATATCAAACATATTCCTTTTACACTTAATTACCAAAGCGAACTCCAAAGACTTCAATCCCACGTACTTTCACAAGATTTTATCAATTATGGCTATAGTGCTCTTTTATTACGGTATATTGACTCACCTATATATCTTGCTCAAAACTATGCATTTATGAATATCATGACGCACTACCATGGGAGAGAAGGCAATATCTTTAGTCAAAAACCTGTTCTTATGGTTTTTTCAGGCCCATCAACTTCAAAGAATATCGAATGGCTTAAACGATATCGAGATAAATTTATTGTTGTATCAGCACTTTCAACATGTAAGTTGTTACATGCTCACGGGCTAAAACCAAATATCATTATGCATATTGATCCAGGTGAGAACAGTGCATTGTTATTTAAAGGGCTTGATGTAGAAAACTATTTTGACGATGTTCTAGCCATCCTTGCATCCAATGTTGACAAACACACAGTCAACAAATTTCCTAAAGAAAATATCTATTTTATTGAGCAAGGGACAGAATATAAAAAGGGATTTGGTTACTTCTCTGCACCAAGCGTTGGAGAATATACTTTAGGGCTGATGTTGGTGCTAGGAATTTCAAATATGTATATGCTCGGTGTGGATTTGGCGCTTAACCCAGAAACCTTACAAACTCATGGAGATTATCACCCTTTCCAAGCGATAGGGACAATTGACAACCACAATGCTTCTATGGATCCTAATAGCTCTGTCATCTATGTCAAAGGCAATTTTCTTGAGCAAATTCCAACCCAATATGGTTATAAACTATCCATAGAACAAGCTGATTTTTTTATTGAACGATTAAAAAAAGAGCATCATCATATTTACAATCTTAGCAATGGAGCTTACATACAAGGCTGCGAACCTTTACATGTAGATTCTTATCCATGGGAAACGTTAGAAAATTTGACATACGGTACGATGCAATCACAAATTTCTGATTTTTTTCATTCTATTTCAGAAGCAAATTTCAATGAACAAGATCGCGCACAACTTAATTATCAAATCAATGAAGCAAAAAAGCTTGAAAAGCTCATTAAAAATTTTCAGAAAAAAGAGTTTAGTAACGCTACCGAATATCTTGAAAAACTAGCAAGACTCTCGTGGATTTTGGGTGATCAAGAAAATAAAACAGGCTCTAACCTAGCAGAAGTCTATTACCAGTATTTTCAAATTATATTAAGCTATATCTACGATTTATTTAATACTCAAGAGTTAGATACCCCACAAAAACACATTACCCCATTAAATAATCTTCTCGTTGCACAACTGTTAAAAATGTCTGACTTATATATCTCAAAATTAGAAAGTTTTTTAAAATAATAAAAAAAGCTCTAGTCACGTAATGATGTGACCAGAGCTTTTAAAGGATCTAAGACTACTATGTAGTAGCCTTAGATTTCAACTATTGAAGTAATTTAAGAACGTTTTGTTGTACAGAGTTAGCTTGACTCATCGCATAACTTCCTGACTGTGCAAGAATGTTAAATTTAGAGAAGTTAGCAGACTCAGCAGCAAAATCAACATCACGAATACCTGACTCAGCACTCTTAACATTTACTTGAGTTACAGAGATGTTATTGATTGTTGAAGTGATTTGATTTTGAACAGAACCTAAATCTGAACGGATCGTATCAAGGTTTGTCATCGCAGCACTTACAGTGTCAATCGCTTTCATAGCGCCTTCAAGCGTTGTAACATCGATTTTAGATAAATCTGAGAACTCTGTTGCCCCTAATTTAACACTATCTTGTCCACCATTAACATTTTCTGCAATAGTAGAATTTGCTTTAATTACAGCATTTGTACCTGATGTACCTTTGATCATTGTAAAGTCATCAGTTACATTTACAGTACCCGTTAATGTAACATCAGTACCTAATATTGTACCCGCTTTAATTCCAGGACCATTTCCACTACCTACTTGTTGCGCAGTAAGATCTTGATTGATAACAGTGCCTGCTTTTAGAACAGTACCGGTGGATAAGATTGAATTCGTTTTAATGACCATATCTTGATTAAGCGTAACATCACTAGCAGTTTGAACAGAAGTACCTAATGTTGATTCTTCTTTAATCACAGTACCCGTTCCGAGAATCGATGTACCTGCCACTTTAGAGTCTCTGGTTGTAGTCATCGCTGCTTCAATAGCAACTTTATCACCGATAATACTACCAGCTTTCATGGTACTACCACTATTAAGGATAGACTCATTTTTAACAACCATATCTTGTGATGTTGTTACCGTACCACTGATTTGGAAGTTTGCACCTAACGTTGTACCCGCTAATAGTTTACTACCAGAGAAAATAGTAGCATTTGGACTCAACGTATCTACTGTCATTAACATATCTTTTGAAAGTGTGACTGTTTGAGACAGCGTAAGGTCAGTATGAAGTACTGTACCTGCTTTGTAAAGTGTAGTACCGTTTGTAATATCTTGTTGAAGTGTTGTACCTGCATCCAAGACAGAACCTGTTGCTAAAGTAGATCCTGCTTTAATAAGCATATCACTACTTAAAGTCGTTCCGCGAACATTAACAGTTGCGCCTAGTGTTGTTCCTTTACTAATGGTAGAACTATCGGTAATAGTTGAACCAGCAACAACTGTAGTATCTGCTGTTGCACTAAAGTTAACAGATGTATTTGTATAATCAGCACCTAGTTGAGTACCAGCTGCTAATGTACTACTAATTACAATAGTAGAACCTGATTTCAAGATAGAGTCATCCACCGTTGTAACAGTTGCATTGGTTGTAAGATCTTCACCTACCGCAGCACCCATTTTTGAGCCAGTGATTTGGAATGTAGAAGAACCTGCTTGAACAACTTCAAGATTACCGACTGTACTAAGACTTTTACCTGTGCTTGTAGTAACTCCTGAAAGATCTCCTGAAACGCTAATCGCACGTCCATCAGATGATGAAAGGGTAAGTCTACCATCCGCAGTTCGTGTAGCACTAACACCTGTTTCAGTTGATTTGCTATTAATAGCAGTAAACAATGTTCCTTCGCTGTCATTTGCGGAAACATTGATAGCACCAATATTCACACCATTGATTGCAAAATCTGCACCTGTCGTACCCGCTTTAATAGCTTCTGTTGTAGAACTAACAACTGCTTTGGCAGTAATACCTGTTTCAGCACTGTGTTTGTTAATAAGATCTGCGAGTTTACCCATACCATTCGCTGGATTGTTGTTTGCTTGCAAATTAACAGACTCAAGCTTAATTTCAGTACCACTAAGAGCGCTTTTAAGTGTTAATTGGTTGTCACCAAGTTGAGCAACAGTAAGTGTAGCACGACTTGTTTGTCCAATTTGGCTTGTCTCTGCAGAAGCGATAGAAGTTTTAATCGTCTCATTCGCGCTTGCACCAACTTGGAACTCTTTATTGGTAAAAGTACCAGAAAGAAGTTTTTGCCCGTTGAACGATGTTGTTTTAGCAATACTGTTCAAGTTCTCAAGTAAACGGTTGATGTCTTTTTGAATTGCTAAACGAGAAGAAGCATTTTGACTATCTGATGCTGCTTGTACAGATTTAGTCTTGATCGTATCAAGAATATTTGAGTATTCGCTAAGCGCACCATCGGCAGTTTGGATCAAACCGATTGCATCGTTACCATTAGAGACAGCTTGACCTAGTGAACTTGCTTGCGCACGAAGTGAGTTTGCAATGGCAAGCCCAGAAGCATCATCTGCTGCTTTGTTGATACGAAGACCTGAGGACAATTTAGAGAGTGAACTGTCCATGTTTCTGTTGTTAATTGCGGCACTTGTTTGTGCAGTAAGTGCTGCAACGTTTGTGTTGATACGGAAACCCATGATAAATCCTTTTATCTTTTTGTATTTCGCAGGCATCCTTGCCTTTGATAGAAACAAGATCGGAGTCTCAAAAAAAAACTTTAATCCGAGGCCCTATTTTTAAAAAGATTTTTTTTTAGATAGAATACACAAAAATGTTTACATGTAAAGATGGAAAATAAGTGAAAAATCTCATTATTGTCGAATCCCCGACAAAAGCAAAAACGATTAAGAATTTTTTAGGTAAAGACTACACAGTTGTCGCTTCCAAAGGACATATCCGCGATCTTCCCAAAAGCAGTTTTGGTATCAAGATCGATAATCAAACGTTCATACCAGAGTATCGCATCCCAAAAGATCATGCGGCGGTGGTCAAAGAGATCAAAGATCTCGCAAAAACGGCTGATCAAGTCTATATCGCGACCGATGAGGACCGTGAAGGGGAAGCCATTGGTTTTCACATTGCAACTGCCATTGGAAAAGATCCACAGTCTCTTCCACGTATCGTCTTTCATGAAATTACCAAAACGGCGATTACGCATGCACTTGAAAATCCTAGGGTTTTAGATGCAAGCAGTATTAATGCGCAACAAGCACGACGTCTGCTTGACCGCATCGTTGGGTACAAACTCTCTCCTCTGCTTTCTTCCAAAATCCAAAAAGGGCTAAGTGCAGGAAGGGTTCAATCTTCCACTCTTAAAATTGTCGTAGATCGTGAAAAAGAGATCAAAGCGTTTAAAGAAGAAGAGTTTTGGAGTATTGATGCACTTTTTAATAAAACGATTGAATCTTCTTTGGTTGAGTTTGAAAGTGGAAAAATCGAAAAGATGACGATCACCAATAGCGAACGAGCGCATACTATTAAAAACAAACTTCTCACAGAGACGTTCAAAGTAGCGCTTTTGGAGAAAAAAGAGCGCGAGAGCTCACCTAGTCCTGCGTTTATGACCTCAACCCTTCAACAAAGTGCCTCCAGTAGCTTAGGATATTCTCCTAAAAAAAGTATGATGATCGCGCAAACTTTGTATGAAGGTGTTAAGACGCATCAAGGAGTCATGGGTGTGATCACCTATATGAGAACGGACTCACTCAATATCTCAAAAGAGGCCATTGAAGCAGCCCGTGATCAAATTCAAAAACTCTATGGCAATGCTTATTTACCTGAAAAACCACGTTTTTATGCCAATAAAAGTAAAAGTGCCCAAGAGGCACATGAGGCGATTCGTCCAACTATTTTAGAGTTTACGCCGGAGATCGCAAAAGAGTATCTCAAGCCAGATGAGCTTAAACTTTATGCCTTAATCTATAACCGTTTTTTAGCGTCACAAATGAACAATGCACGCTTTGAATCTCAAACACTTGTATTTGAAAGCCAAAGTGGCAAATTTAAAGCCAGTGGTCGAAAACTCCTTTTTGATGGTTTCTATAAAGTGTATGGCGACAATGATAAAGACAAGCTCTTACCCGATCTAACACTCGGACAAGAAGTCAAGCTCTCTCACATTGAAGCCAATCAACACTTTACCGAGCCACCATCACGCTACTCAGAAGCGAGCCTCATTAAAAAACTGGAAAGCCTTGGCATTGGTCGTCCATCAACTTATGCACCGACCATTTCGGTTTTAACAGCACGTGATTACATTACGATTGAGAAAAAACAGATCATCCCCACCGAAATTGCGTTTCAAGTGACCGAGCTTTTAGAAAAGCATTTTCCACAAATCGTCGACTCTTCGTTTACCTCAAATATGGAAGAGCGTCTGGATCTTATTGCGGAAGACAAAGAAAATTGGCAGGCAATTTTATGGGAATTTTATGAGCCTTTTGAAGCACAAGTTGCCAAAGGTAAAACGGATATTGAAAGCCAAAAAGTCGTTGTTTTCACCGGTGAAATATGCCCTGAGTGCGGCAAAGAGCTTGTAAGACGTAAAGGTCGCTTTGGTGAGTTTATCGCATGCAGTACCTATCCTACATGTAAATACACTCAAAACCTTAAAAAAGTAACTGAAACAGCGCCTAAAGAGAAAATAACCCTTGCCGTTCCTTGTCCTGAGTGCGGTGGGGATATCCTAGAGCGCAGTTCAAGACGCGGTAAATTCTTTGGGTGTGGAAATTATCCTAAATGTAAATTTATCTCCAATCATGAACCAACCGATAAAAAATGTCCAGAGTGTGGCTACATTATGGCAAAACGGGAACTTCGTAAAAAAGAGATTTTCGAATGCATAAAATGTAAATTTAAAGAAGAAGCGTAATTATCGCTTCTTCTTTACCCTCTGGGTCGATTTAAACTTCATTTCTCACAAAATTACACTTAAAAAATTAAAGACATCAGGTATTTGATAAACTCAAACGTCTTATCCTATATGAGAATTATTCTCAGTATTACAAGATTGGAGTTTTTCTATGCACCCGTTTACACCATCCTTCAAATATTTAGTATTTAGTGCGCTTCTTGCACTTTCAACGCCACACCTCTTTGCACAAGATCAAGAGATAACCATCCAAAGTGCTCAACAACCTCTTTTGACAGCACTGCAACACCTCTCATCGCAAGCAAAACTACAACTCATTGTCAATCCTGCGTTAATGGAAGGTAAAATCGCACCTACTCTTTCAGGAACCATGCCACTGAATACAGCATTGCAAAAACTCCTTGAGGGAACCCATCTGAGTGCAAAAATCGAAGATGGCATTATTGTCATCTCGGAACTCGCCAATGTCAACATGCTCTCAGCCATCGGGATCGAAGCAACCGCGGATAAAGAGACCTACACGGTCAGCTCTATGTCTGTCGCAACCGGTCTTCATATGTCAATGCGTGAAACCCCCCAGTCCATCAGTGTTATCTCGCGAAAAATGTTAGATGACCAAAACAGTGTTGATATGGAAAAAGCACTTTCTAAAACTACGGGTGTCAATATTAACCATGCGGGCGAACAGATATCCTTTCAATCCAGAGGATTTCGTATGTCTTCCATCCAGTACGATGGCATGCTCACCAATTATCAATCCATGGTTGCGACGGATGATACGGCAATACTCGATCGCATCGAGGTGTTACGTGGCGCAGCAGGCTTGATGCAAGGAGCAGGTGATCCAGGAGGAACGATCAACATCGTTCGAAAACGCCCTACCAGTGAGACACTTGCCTCTGTGATAAGCAGTGTTGGATCGTGGGATACCTATCGTGTTCAAACCGATGTTTCATCGGCACTTAATGATGAAAAGACTCTTCGTGGGCGTTTGGTCACCGTGTATCAAGACAAAGAGTCTTTTGTTGATACCGTTGAAAGCGAACGTAAAGTTGCTTATGGCATCTTTGAATACGATATAACGCCTGACACGATGATCACATTTGGTTCCAGTATTCACAAAGAGACAAAAGTTCCAATGATTTATGGCTTACCGATGTACACAAACGGTAACGATATTAAACTCGATCGTTCAACCTATTATGGCGCATCATGGAACACATCCGATATTGACAATAAAACTTTTTTTGCAGAACTCTCCAGTAGCCTTGCTAATGACATTCAACTCAATGGAGCCATTAACTACCGTGAAGCTACCAAAAACGATCTCTACGCAGAGGCGTATGGTGCCGTTGACCCTGCGCTCAATACAACACGACTCTCCAAACCAACACGCTCAGAGGTAACCGACCACCAACTCTCCGTAAGCCTTAAAGCCAGTAAATATACCGAAGTGGTTGGACTTCCTTTGGAATTAGTCGCGGGAGGAAATTACAATCGTTATGACTATAGACGAGATTATGGATCAACAGGCAGTCGTACTACGATTGATATTAACAACTTTGATCCCAACAGTGTTGCTCAACCTAGCACCATCTCAACCGACGAGTATGCTGATGAACAAATCCGTCAGTACGGTCTTCATACCATGGGGCGTTTGGATTTGAGTCCTGCGTGGCACCTTATACTAGGAGCACGCTTGAGTTGGTATGATATGGTCAATGATGATGGCTATGAAGTTCAAACGTTTACAACCGATGCAGAAGTCACCCCTTACGCGGGGTTAGTCTGGGATTTTGCAGAGAACTACTCTTGGTATGTAAGTTACACCGATATTTTCACCCCACAAAGCTATTACAAAGATAGTAATAACCAGATGCTTGACCCCGTTGTTGGCAGTAACTACGAAACGGGAATCAAAGGCGAACTCTTTAACGGAGCGCTCAATGCTTCTGTGGCACTTTTCCGAATTGACAAGAAAAATGCAGCTGTTTTGCTCCCACAATTTTCGGCCTCATGCTGGATGGATGAAAGTTGCCGTTACGGTACAGCCAAACTACGATCGCAAGGTGTTGAAGTTGAGATGTCCGGCGAACTGGCCAAAAATTGGCATGTCAATACGGGCTATACCTATACCGAAAATGAGTACATTAAACATCAAAGCAGTGAAGGTCAGCACTTTAGTCTCTACACACCTGAGCACATGCTTCGCCTCAGCACAGACTATCGCCTTCCCGCAGAATTGTATCAATGGAATATTGGAGGTGGGGTAACGGCTCAAAGTAAAATCAAAAGCGCAAACAATATTGAACAGAGTGGATATGGGCTTTTAGATTTACATGTAGGCTATGCGCTGACACCCAAACTTAAATTTTCACTCAGTGTGAATAACGTCTTTGACAAATGGTACTACCAAACCTACAGCTCACGCAGTTTAAGCATGGGAAGTTATTATGGCGATCCTCGTAATGCTATGCTTAGCGTTAAGTGGGATTATTAACGTGCTGAATCGACATGCAATCGTATGATTGATTGGCATAATGAGATCGTCGCCACACTTATTTGGCTGATCCAAGCATGGATACTCACAACAGCGGGAAGTATTGCCCTCGCTGTTGTGCTCAAACGCTATACTCTCACGGGCGCTCACATTGGGCGTTTATGCAGTATTGCCCTTGCTCCCATTCCCGTATGGAAACGTTGGGGGATCCCCTCATTACTCTTGTTCGTCATTCTCATGGATGTTCGATTGAGTGTGCTACTGACATTTTTTTACAACAGCGTTTACAATGCACTACAACTCTTAGATAAAGATGCTTTTATCCTGGCTATTTGGGTTTTTGGAATTATTCTTTTACTCGGGGTTATCGTTGATATGGCCGATTACTACATTCGAGAGATGCTCAAACTGCAATGGCGCACGCACCTCAATACTTTTTTTCTCAATCAATGGTTGGACGATCGAAGCTACTATTATCTCTCCTTTCACACGCAGGGCGTTGACAATCCTGACCAAAGAATCGAACATGATATTGCCCTTTTTTGCGATAAGACGATCTTCTTTTTTCAACGAATGACACGTTCATTCGTTTCGATTGTGGCCTACACCGTGATTTTATGGAACCTTTCAGCGCCTTTAGATCTTGGATTTATTTCGATTCCTCATGGGCTGGTTTTTATTGCCTATGCCTATGTTTTCATCGCGACCTTAGCAGCAATCTATTGGGGAAATCCCCTTGTACCTCTCAATTTTCTAGCAGAAAAATTCTCTGCAAATTACCGCTATCTTCTTGTACGCATTAAAGAGTATGCTCAAAGTATCGCTTTTTACCGTGGCGAGAATACCGAAAAAGAGAGCTTGCAAAAGAGTTTTACACAGCTGATTCAGTGCAATGTCACCATCATTCAGCAAACTATGAAACTGCTTGGCATAAACCTCTTTGCCAACCAACTCGCGTCTATCATTGGTATGCTTGTACAAGCTCCCCGTTTTTTTGCACGGGAGATCAGTTTAGGAGATATTGTTCAAACTGGACAAGGATTTACACACGTCCAAAATGCCTTATCGTTTTTTCGTATTTTTTACGATGAATTTACTGCCTATCGTGCAACACTCGAGCGACTTCATGGATTTTTTCTCACACTGACACAGCTCAAAAGAACACCCCTATCTTTACATGTAAACTATCAAGATAGGTTTTACGTTACAGCCCTCACCCTCCATAAGCCCAATGGGGAGCTGTTGATGCGTACCCTGCATGAAGAGTTAAAACCCAGTGATGCATTGCTTATTAAGGGCGCTTCAGGCTCAGGTAAAACAACATTTTTACGTGCTCTTGCAGGACTATGGCCCTATGCCAGTGGCGAAATCACACTCCCAGAGCCTCAAAAAGCTCTCTTTTTACCACAGCGTCTCTATCTACCACATGGAAGCCTTCGTCGGGCATTGTGTTATCCGCATTGTGAAGCGGCGTTTAGCACAGACACTATCGAGGCGATCTTAGCGCAATGCCATCTCGCCCATCTCATAGATCATCTCGATACAGTTGATGATTGGGCACAAATGCTCTCATTAGGAGAGCAACAACGATTGGCATTTGGACAAGCCCTGCTTCATAAACCGATGATTCTTTTCCTAGATGAGGCGACATCTGCACTGGATGAAGCGATGGAACATGCAATGTATACGCACATAAGAGCGCAGTTACCCAAAGCCATTCTTATTAGTATCGGGCACCGCTCAACATTGGAGCAATATCATACGAAAATCATTCATCTTTCGTGAGTTTGGATTATTTTTGAGAATGATTATTGAAAATAAAGCAACTTCTTGCTACACTTTCACGATCTTTCTCGAAAAATACAATGACCACCTATGAAGGTAAAAATGTGATTGAACGCTATTATCAAGAGCTTTTAGGCTATCTTCGTAAAACTCTTGGCGATAAACATCTTGCCGCTGACATTGCCCAAGAGGCGTATGTCAAAGTTCTCACCGCACAATCTAAAGCCATACCCATCAGAGAGCCGCGGGCTTTCTTGTACCGTACGGCACACAACCTTATGATGGATGAGTTCCGTCGTACAAAGCGGCACAATCATACCGAACACGTTGATATAGAATCTATTAGTGAATACACACACGAAGAGCATAAATACATAAATTACTATTATGACATCGTTCTAGACGTCATCAATACCCTTCCTCCTCGTTGCAAAGAGGCCTTTTTACTGCATAAATTTGAAGGGTACACCAATGCGGAAGTCGCTCAAATGATGGGAATAAGCACAAATATGGTTGAAAAACATGTGATTAAAGCGTTGGTAGAGTGTAAGAGAGCACTTCAAGAATGGAAAGAGTCAAAATGAATGAACACGTACGTGATGAGATAGCCGCTGCTTGGTTATTGCGTGAACACAATGGATTGAACGCATCCGAAAAATTAGAATTAGACACATGGCTAGCAGATGATAAAAAAAATTATCTTGCCTATACCCAGATGCAAGAAGTGTGGGAAGTTCTTGAGACACTACCCGATGCAAAACGCCCTCGCCTCGCCTGTCCTTTGCCTTCCAATCGCCCTACGTACATTCCCCATCTCAAACATCTGATTGCGGGCCTCTTTCTAATGCTAGGTATTAGTGCTGGAGGAGTGTATCAGTATGGTGAACAACAGCCTATTTTTACCCAAATTTACCAAACGCAAAAAGGTGAAATTCTCTCGACAACTCTTCCCGATCACTCGACCATTACGCTTGATACGCAAAGCATTGTTGAAGTACGTCTTTACAAAAACCGTCGTGATGTCACGTTGGTTGAAGGGCAAGCACTCTTTCATGTGAGTAAAGATGAGAAAAAACCTTTTAGTGTTGTCGCCGATCAGAGTATTGTGCGCGTTGTTGGCACCACATTTGTCGTTGCAAAACATCCCGATGACGTTACCGTTACCGTACAAGAAGGTCGTGTTCAAGTGGGTAAAATGCAGTGGTTTATGCCAGATTTTTTTGCGACATTACGAGCCCATGAATCTATCGTATATACGCCCCATCAAGAACGTTTCAAGATACAAAAACTCACCAACCCATCCTTTGCGCCTTGGGCAGTAGGACGTTTTGAATTTGACAACATTACACTGCAAGAGGCGCTTAACAATTTTTCACGCTATGGATATGTCCCTCTTTTTATTTCGGATTCCACTGTAAAAAAGCTTAGACTTAGCGGCAGCTTTGAGATCAAAAAAGTAGACTCCTTTGCACAAGCACTTCCAAAAATTCTTCCTGTTGAGCTGGTTAAGGAGGCAGAAAAAACGTATATTGTAGGTCGATTGTAATGCAAACTATCACTTTACATGTAAAAAACAAAGCTCCCACATTTAACCTGCTCCTTAAAGAGGGGTTTGGGTTTATAACGTTATAATTCGTCTTCAAAATAGCACTTTAATGAAGAAGGAAGCGTGATGCAAAAAGAGATTTTTTTATGTTCTATCTGCAATATTTCCAGTGGAAGCTGTGCTGAAGATTGTGGATTTTGTACTCAAAGTGCGCGTCATCATGTTGATATTAAGCGTTACAAATATAAACCCGTTGATCAAATTGTTTTTGAAGCAACGAGTGCTGCCAAGAATGGTGCCTTAGGATTTTGTCTGGTGACATCAGGTCTTGGACTAGATGATAAAAAACTTGCCTTTGTCACCGAAGCCGCGCGTGCAGTCAGAGAAGCCCTTCCTGAGATTCATATTATCGCGTGTAATGGTATTGCCAGTGTGGAACAACTTCGTGCACTCAAAGAAGCAGGTGTCAATTCCTATAATCATAATCTTGAAAGTTCACAAACTTTTTATGCAAAAATTTGTACTACCCACTCATGGGAGAGCCGTTACCAAACCTGTCTAAATGTTCGTGAAGCGGGTCTTTACTTGTGCAGCGGCGGTATTTTTGGGCTGGGAGAGAGCAAGGAAGATAGAGCGTCTTTTATCCAAAGTGTCAAATCACTCGCTCCAGAGACCATGCCCCTTAATTTTTATATCCAAAATCCCGCACTTCCACTCAAAGCGGCACCTTTAAGTGAGGCAGAAGCCCTTGCAATTATTACCGAGGTAAGAGAAGCACTTCCGCACACCAGACTCATGGTAGCCGGTGGACGTGAAATTACATTTACAAGCCCTGAGTGCGATATCTTTAAAGCCGGTGCCGATGCCATCGTTATTGGTGATTATCTTACCACCAAAGGCGAGCTTCCTGCAAGCGATCGAGAGATGATCCAACGACTGGGATATGAAATCGCCGGAACCTGTCATGCGTAGCACATTTGCTGCTACGCTCTACCTAAAACTTTCAAACTAACTTTTATATTATTCTTCTCTCTAATATAATAACGCTTACAATTTACGAAGCATGCAAAACAAAATTTGATATAATATTTATTATTTACTAAAAGGATGCGTATGAGTAAAGAAACCGTTACCCTTATCGACAATCGTACGGGCACAGAGTATGAATTTCCGATCCTTAAGTCAACACTAGGACCTGATGTCGTTGATATTTCAACTTTCTACGGGAATACAGGAATGTTCACCCTTGATCGTGGTTTTACCTCTACAGCAAGCTGTAGGTCTCGTATTACCTATATCGATGGCGACCTTGGAAAGTTGATGTATCGTGGTTATGATATTGCTTATTTAGCAACTAAAAAATCATTTTTAGATACCGCTTTTTTACTTTTACACAAAGAACTCCCCAGTAAAGATGAGTACAAAAACTTTTTAATGGAACTTAAAAAGCGCTCCTTTATTCATGAAAGTATGCGCAAGCTCTTTGATGCCTTCCCAGACAATGCGCATCCGATGGCAATATTATCCGCGGCTGTTTCAGCACTTTCAACTTTTTATTTCGATCACCTCGATATGGATTCTCCTGAGCAAGCGAAAGAGATGGCACACCGCATTGTGGCTAAAATTCCAACGATTGCAGCCTTTTCGTATCGTTATTCTCAAGGATTACCGATTATCTATCCTGATTTAGATAAAGGGTTTACTGAGAACTTTTTATATATGATTAGAGGCTATCCTCATCACCATATTGATCTCAAACCAATCGAAGTTAAAGCACTCGATACGATCTTTACGCTTCATGCAGACCATGAACAAAATGCGTCTACAACAGCCGTCCGTGTTGTTGCATCAACTCATGCACATCCATATGCAGCTATAAGTGCAGGTATTGGTGCACTCTGGGGTCGTGCACATGGTGGTGCAAACGAGTCGGTTATTCGTCAGCTTGAACTGATTGGCAGTGTTGATAATGTGGATAAATTTATTGCGAAAGCAAAAGATCCGAATGATCCATTTAGATTGATGGGATTTGGTCATAGGGTTTATAAAAACTTTGATCCACGTGCAACTATTTTGAAAAATCTTCAAAAACAGTTAGTCAATGATTTGTCGATTGATAGTGAATTGATGGAAGTTGCGCACCGTATTGAAGAGATTGCACTCAATGATGAGTACTTTATTAAACGTAAACTTTATCCGAATATCGACTTCTATTCAGGGCTCATTTTACAAGCACTTAAAATTCCAAAAGAGATGTTTGCTGTTATATTTGTGATTGGTCGAACACCCGGTTGGATTGCACAATGGCTTGAGCTTAAAGAACAACCTGATATGAAAATTGCACGTCCTCGTCAACACTACCTTGGACCACTTGAACGTACACCTAAGTACGATAAATAAAACCGTTTACATGTAAGGATTTTTCCTTACATGTAAAACCTCTTTTTACTTCAATTTCACAACATATCCACCATTAAATGCTTGTAAATCATAACGATAGTGCCCATCCAATAAGATGGCAATACGGTAAAATCCATCATGACTTCCTAATGTGGCAGAGCCGAAAGGAGCCTTCTTAAACTCCAATGTTTTTGTTCCATAGGAATTGACTTGTTTGAAATCAATAACAACTTTGTAAGGATCGGTAATAAGAAAATCACGAATTTTGATATCTTTTGTAAAAATTGTAATCTCGTTTTGATTGATAAAAAAGGAGATGTCATCGTTTAGTTTAAAACTATTTTCCATAGCGACATTGGCAGTCATTTGATTTTTGACAGGACTCTCTTCTTTAAGCAAAGGAGGAGTTGAAACCACTTTTTTTTCAATGTTTTTGGGTGTTTCAGGCATAGCAACAGGAGATTGTACGATAGGTTTAGGAACCGTGTTATCTGCTTTTTGACTGCTTAAAATGAGAGGTAAATGCCAATCCACATTCTGATCAATTGCAACAATTTCTTCGCTGATCGAACCATCCAAGTTTTGAAACGTAACGGACGCACTTTTTAAAATACGTGCACTGCTAGGAAGGGAGAGCGTTGTGTTCGTAAAATCAGCTAACTCATCTTTAATTTGGGTGGTTTTGCCCACACTTTGAGGAGACATGCTTGTCTCAAAAGGATTTTCTCTCGCCTCTAGTATCACTGCAAGAGATAGAAAAAGCCAAAGAATCTTCTGCATCTGCTCTCCTTAATTATCGATCGGGGTCCAATTGTCGCAATTCAAAATACTCTTTTTGTAATACAGCATTCTCGTCTTTGAGACTTTTGATTTTTGCAGTTAAGGTATCTTTATCAGCTTGAAGGTTTAAAAGTACATCCAATGAACTTTTCCCAAATAGGACGTCGCCTATATACAAACCAAAGCCAATCACTAAAGCTACTAACGATAAAATTTTGAGATAAAAGAGAGCAGATTTTCCACTCTCTTCGGCTTCATCGTCAAATTCGTCTAAAACATCGCTCATTTAGTAAAGAGTTGTTTTCCTATGTACTCGCCAAACTCAAGCTCTTTATCAATCTCTAGTAAGCGATTGTACTTAGCGGTTCTCTCACCTCTTGCCGTTGCTCCTGTTTTGATCTCACCGGTATTAAGGGCTACTGCAAAATCAGCGATAAACGCATCTTCGCTCTCACCACTACGATGACTCATAATACATTTGTAGTTGTTACGTTGTGCAAGGCGAACCGTACGCATGGTTTCGGTGACGGAACCAATTTGATTGGGTTTAATTAAAATGGCATTACCAATACCTTTAGCAATACCTTCGCTCAAGATTTTTTCATTGGTAACAAACAGATCATCCCCTACTAATTGAACTTTTGAACCCAATTTTTCGGTCAAAAGTTTCCATCCATCCCAGTCATCTTCACTAAGTCCATCTTCAATCGAAACAATAGGATATTTCGCACAAAGATTTTCATAGTACGCGACCAGCTCTGCACTGCTGAGAGTACGCTTTTCGGAGTCAAGTTTATAACCGCCGCCCTCAGCCACAAGCTCACTGCTTGCAACGTCTAGTGCAATGGCAATGTCGATTCCAGGTTTATACCCTGCTTTTTCAATCGCTTGCATAATCACTTTAATCGGCTCTTCATTGTCTTTCAAATTGGGTGCAAAACCACCCTCATCTCCAAGGGCGGTGCTTTCACCCATACCTGCGATGATTTTTTTCAACTGATGATAGACTTCAACACATGATCTAAGTCCTTCAGAGAAATTCTCAAAATTAAGCGGCATAATCATATATTCTTGAAAATCAACACTGTTATTGGCATGGCTTCCACCATTGATAATGTTGAACATAGGCGTTGGAAGCGTCATTGCATTGCTTCCGCCAAGATAGCGGTAAAGTGGGATGCCAAGGCTAAGAGCAGAAGCGCGCGCAACGGCCATAGAGACACCTAATACTGCGTTCGCACCTAAACGACCATAGTTTTCTGTCCCATCAAGGTTTTTCATTGTTTCATCAATAAAAGCTTGATTAAAAGGACTGAGTCCAATGAGCTCATCAGAGATTTCTGTATTTACATTTTCACATGCTTTAAGAACACCTTTGCCCATATAACGACTATCCGCATCTCTTAACTCTAACGCTTCTCTTTTGCCCGTACTTGCACCACTAGGTACAATGGCGCTCGCAATCGTTCCATCGCTTAGTGTAACCTTTGCTCGAACGGTTGGATTACCACGGCTATCGAGTACCTCGTCTGCTGCAATATCTTCAATATAGATCATTCATCTTCCTTTATCTCATCGGCACCGCACGCCATGACCATCGCATTGCCACCGATCGCTTGTTTGATTTTCTCTTCAATTTCTAATGCTAATTCTTTGTTTTCTTTCAACAATGCTTTTACATTTTCGCGCCCTTGCCCTAGTTTCGTCTCATTGTAACTAAACCAAGCACCACTTTTATCGATGATGTCAAGTTTCACACCATAATCGACCATTTCGCCCTCTTTTGAAATTCCTTCGCCGAACATGATATCAAACTCAGCTTGACGAAACGGAGGAGCCACTTTATTTTTAATCACTTTGGCTTTAACTCTGTTACCAATCTGCTCTTCACCTTGTTTCAGTGTTGCAATTTTACGAACATCAATACGCACCGAAGCATAAAATTTCAAGGCATTTCCACCGGTGGTTGTTTCAGGAGAACCGTAGCCCATTGTGCCAATTTTCATACGAATTTGGTTAATAAAAATAACGGTTGTATTCATTTTATGAACAACTGCGGTCAGTTTACGAAGTGCTTGACTCATGAGTCTTGCTTGAACGCCCATGTGCGAATCGCCCATATCGCCTTCAATCTCACTTTTTGGTGTCAATGCGGCAACGGAGTCAATAACGATAACATCCACTGCGCCACTGCGCGCTAATGTCTCAACAATATCGAGAGCTTGTTCACCAAAATCGGGTTGTGAAACCAAAAGGTTTTCAATATCAACACCTAAATTTCCTGCATATTTGACATCAAGTGCATGTTCCGCGTCCACAAAAGCACACACGCCGCCTTGAGATTGAGACTCTGCAATAATTTGGAGAGATAATGTCGTTTTACCCGAACTCTCTGGTCCATAAATTTCAATAATACGGCCTTGAGGAATACCGCCGATTCCAAGGGCAAGGTCTAGTCCGATTGAACCTGTACTAATCGACGCAATCGGTTCAACAACTTTATCACCCAGTCTTACCAGCGCACCTTTTCCAAACGCTTTGTCGATCTGTTTGATCGCAAGGTCAAGTGCTTTTCTTTTATTTTCATCGATTTGCATTGTACTACCTCTTTTATAGTGTTATTATTTTACCATTTCGAGCTTGAAAAAGCCCTTTGGAGCAATTCTATACGATTTTTCTAAAAGCAGTTCAAAATATTTCAATATGGAATATGTTAAAATGATTTAAAATCTTTTCAAGGACACTTTTGAAAACCCTTACTGTAGCACATTCGCCCGATGCAGACGATATTTTTATGTATTATGCCATCAAATTTGGCTGGGTGAGCACCCCTGATCTTACTTTTGAAAACCTCGCCCTTGATATTGAAACTCTCAATATTGAAGCGCTTAAAAATAGCTATGACATTACCGCCATTAGCTTTGCGCTTTACCCTAAAATTCGCAGTGAATATGCTCTTTTGCGCACTGCCGTTAGTTTTGGAGAGGGGTATGGCCCCAAACTTGTGAAAAAAAGAGAATCCAAGCTCAAACGCAATTTTAAAGTAGCCCTCAGTGGAACCCATACGACCAATGCACTTTTATTTAAAATTGCCTACCCCGAAGCGCGCATCATCTACAAAAACTTTTTAGAGATCGAACAAGCGGTACTGGATGGTGAAGTCGATGCGGGTGTTTTGATTCATGAGAGTATCCTCAATTTTAGTGATGAATTAGTGGTTGAGCGCGAATTGTGGGACATCTGGAAAGAGTTGTGCAAAGAGGATCTTCCTCTACCTCTAGGCGGCATGGCACTTCGTCGTTCAATGCCGATTTCACGTGCGATTGTCTGTGAAGATGCCCTGATTCAAGCGGTGGATGTTGCCCATACTCATCAAGGGCTGCTCTCCAAAATGCTTTTAGAACGCAATCTTGTTCGTGTCGACCAAGCAACTCTAAAAACTTACCTTGGACTCTATGCCAATGCAAACTCCATCGAAATGAACGATCTTCAATACCAAGCGATTGATACGCTCTTTGAGATCGGGTTCAAACACGGTTTTTATGACCAGCAGATCAAAGCACGCGATTTTCTCATCCCCAAAGAGTATGCCGAATTGAGGAATAGCTAATATGGAAGCAAAACTCATTGGGTTGGGTGTTGAAACATTTAAAATTGCCCTCCTGCTCTCTATGCCTATGCTGATGGCAGGGCTTATTGCAGGTTTGGCAATTAGTGTTTTTCAAGCCGTCACCCAAATCAATGAATCAACGCTTAGTTTTGTACCTAAAATTCTGATTACCATTGTTGTTGCCATCTTTACGATGCCGTGGATGATGAATATGATGATTGAGTTTACCACCCGCATGATCGACATGATCCCTTCATTTATCTTTTAAATGACCAAATCCGTTAATTTTTCGACCTTCTCGAGCATTAAAATTGGCCCTAGCGTGGATGTTCTCATGCTGGATTCCATCATGCCCCTGCCTTCGGGTTATCGCCTGATTGGGGGAGCAAACAACCTTCTCGTGAGCCCCACACCACCTCCGCTTGCCATGCTTGATAAATGTTTTGACTTTATTCGATTGGAAGAAACTATGTTACATGTAGGCGGAGCAACGCCCAGTGGAAAGATGCTCTCTTTCGCGAAAAAACACAACCTTGCAAGCTTTGAGCTGATGCAAAAACTTCCGGGAACCCTTGGTGGTATGATTGCGATGAATGCAGGACTGAAAGAGTGGGAAATTTTCAACGATCTCATTGCAATTCGAACCGAACACGGGTGGATCAATAAATCGCACATAGAACATGGCTACCGATTTGCTAAACTAAAGGGTGTTGTCTATGAAGCAACCTTTACATGTAAAGAGGGGTTTGATGAAAATTTGCTTGCGATGTTTAAAAAAATGCGCGACAATCAACCCAAAGAACCCAGCGCAGGAAGCTGTTTTAAAAATCCCGTAGGACAGTATGCAGGAAAGCTGATTGAAGAGGCGGGGTTTAAAGGCAAACGTGTTGGCGCAATGATGTTTAGCAATGTTCACGCCAACTTTTTAGTGAACCTTGGAGGCGGTACGTATGAGCAAGCGATGGAACTCATCACGGCTGTCAAAGAAGAGGTTTTCAACCGTTTTAATGTCAAACTAGAAGAAGAGATTATCATTTTATAGGTTTACATGTAAACTATTTTCCCCGAAGAAATTCCATTTCTGTGCATCCCTGCAAAATTTTCTACGCGACGATTACACGCTCTTCAATAAAAAATATCTTTCGATGAACTACGCACTTTCAAATCAGCAAGGTTTACAAACGCTTTTTGAGCATAGGCTTCGAGAGCACAACGACCGATCATTGCGGCATTATCAGAGCAAAATTCCATTTTAGCGGTATGCAGTGTTGCTTGTTTAGAGGCACAAAAGGCTTCCAGTTCACCTCTCAAATAGAGATTGGCACTCGCACCACCAACAACACCAAAATGCTCAACAGAGCGCTCTTTATACGCTTTTCTAATTTTTTGCATCAAATGGGCAACGGCAACGCGTTGAAACGAAGCGCAAATGTCGCAAATAGTTTGCTCATCTAGATTTTCCTGCGCTTCAATGCAAAGCCTCACTTGATTTTTAAGACCTGAATAACTAAATGCGAGCAGTTTGGTCGAAGTGCCTTGTAGCGGAACGGTAAAATCAAACCGTTTGGCATCGCCTCTTTTGGCATAGGCCTCAATCAAAGGGCCGGCAGGATAAGGCAGCCCTAGCATTTTTCCAACTTTGTCAAAACTCTCACCGAAGCTGTCATCCATCGTTGTGGCGAGAAGTTTTATCTCCTCCAAACTGTTTACATGTAAAAGCTGTGTGTGACCACCAGAGACGAGTAAAACATCCAGAGGGAACAGCGTTTCGTCTTCGATAAACAAAGAGCAGATATGCCCTTTAAGGTGATTAATGCCCAAAAGGGGAAGGCCTAATGCAACACTGAGCGCTTTTGCCATGCTCACACCCTCCACCAGCGTTACAGAGAGTCCTGGCTCATTTGTCACCGCGATGGCTTTTACCTCAGAGAAATAAGGCTTTGCCTCTTCCAGTATCTTGGGTAATGTCACCGCATGCAAACGCGCAGCAAGTTCAGGAACAACGCCACCGTATGCTGCATGTTCCGCATCTTGTGAAATTTTTTTATGGAAAAGAAGTTTTTTGTCTTCGAGCCTTGTGATAGCAATAGAGCTATCATCGCAGCTACTTTCAATACTTAAAATCATCTATACAATCTTCACGTGCCATGGCTCAAACCTGACACCATCGCCATTGCCAACCGTATAGCGTGTCGAAACGTAGGAGAGTTTTTGCAAATTCCAGAACTCTTCGGTACGTGCAAAGTTCGCCGTAAAGTTTTGGTATCCCCACCCTTTTTTACCCACATCAAAATCGCCAACGGAGTGGTATGAAAAGCCAGGTGGTACCAAGGAACGCGATGCCATGGTAATGTTCCCGTTTTCACTTTTTATTTTTTCTAAATGGAGGCTCAACTGTTTCACCACACTGCGTACACCGGAGGTTAAGATAAGGGTTGGGCCAATATCTTTCATCAGACGCAAAAGAAGTTCTTGGGATGTCTCGCGGTAAACATAATGGCCTGTGCCATCTATTTTGATCACATCTTTTTCACTGATAGTATCGCTTAAATTTTGAATGGTTCGTTTACCGTAAAACCCGTAAATCACAGGGTCCGTGTAAAAAATCTCTTCCACATAGGCAATCTCAGCAGGTGTAAAGGCACCAATTCGAGGAAAACTTTTAGCAATTTTAAGAGTGTCATCAAACGAGAGAAGATTGAATTTTGCATACCCAATGGTACGCTCAACCATATCCAGTCGCTTAATGAGAGAATCAAATACGACTTTTTGCTCATTTTTAACCCAAATATCGGGATGCTTTAACTCATCAGCCTGCGCAAGGCTACTTACAAGCGTTGCACCCATCAATCCTAAAAAATTTCTTCGTCTCATATTCACCCTATCTGGTTAGTATTCATTCGCATTCGTGCCGTTTTCCAATAAGCCCATTATAACATGTGTGCTTGATTTTGCAATAAGAGTTCGACATCTTTTGCCGGTATAGGCTTGCTAAAAAGATACCCTTGCATCAACTCGCAACCATTGCTGTAAATAAACTCTTTTTGTCCCGTGGTTTCAACACCTTCCGCTAAAACTTTCAGTCCCAATCCACGCCCAAGTTCGATGATGGTACGCGCAATGGCACGATCTTCTCTGCTCTCTTCTAAATTTTGTACAAAACTTTGGTCGATTTTAAGTTTGGTAATCGGCAGTTGTTTCAAATAGGCCAAAGAGGAGTGACCGGTTCCAAAATCATCAATGGAAATATCGACTCCAAGCTCACGAAACCGCTTTAAAAGCGCAATGGATTTACTTGTATCTTTCATAATAAACCGCTCTACAATCTCCATCTCAATCCACTCAGGCCTGCACCCACTCTCCCGTAAACTTTGAATCATAAACGCAACCAGTCCAGCAGACTCTAATTGCTTTCCCGCAATATTAATCGCCGTTTTACCTGGATCAAGGCCCATGTCATACCATGCTTTGATCTGACGCATGACTTCCCTGATTACCCAACTGCCAATCTCAACGATCAGTTCACTCTCTTCCGCAATGTGAATAAAATACCCAGGAGCCGTGAGCCCTCGGGTGGGGTGATTCCAACGAATCAGTGCTTCAAAACCAACAATACGCTCACTTTGAAGATTGATCTGCGGTTGATAGAAGATCTCAAACTCCTTATTGGCAAGCGCCTTATTTAAACTTTTTTCTACTTCAAGATGCTCATTGGTCTCTTGATTCATCTCTTGATCAAAAAAGACGTAGCGATTGCGCCCTTTTGTCTTGGCTTTATACATGGCAATATCGGCATTTTTAAGAAGCTTACTGGCCGTTTCACCATCATTAGGATAAACACTCACCCCAATACTCATCGTGATTTTAAAACTCTCATTTCCCAAGAAGAATGGCTCTTGGAATGCATTGACCAGTTTTTTAATGGCAATGAAAATATCACTCACATCTTTGCAACCATCGAGCAGTACAATAAATTCATCCCCACTCAGACGGGCAACCGTATCGGTTTCTCGAACACTGCTTTGCATGCGCCCTGCAATCGTTTTTAAAAGCATATCGCCAGCATCATGTCCCAGTGAATCATTGACACTTTTAAATTTATCCACATCGACAAACATCACACCAAGAACCTTATTATCGCGGCTTGCTTTTTTGATGGCTTGCGTAAGCCTGTCTTGCAACAAGTTACGGTTAGGGAGTCCTGTTAGTGTATCGTGCTCGATTTGATGCATTAAGAGTTTTTTCTGTTTTTTATTCTCTTCTTCAAGCCCTTTACGAATGGTAATATCACGAACAGAGCAGTGCTGAATGATCCCTTTATCCATACGAATCGTTGTCATCATAACACTAATCCAAAAGAGCGATCCATCACACGCGCGGGCTTGCCACTCAAATTTATGTACGCCTTGCTGCGACGCTAGCGCATTCATCCAAAGTGCTTTTTCATAGGAACTTTGATTATCAGGTTGCAGTTCAGGAGAGATGTCAGATAGCGTTACATTGATCAGCTCATTTTTATCTTTGGCTTTAAACATTCGCACTATCGCTTCGTTACAATCCACAAAAACACCCTCTTTAAGCAGCCAAATGCCATCAGCAGACTTCTGATACAAGGTCTCAAAAACCAGTTTTTGTTCGCGAATCTGTTTATTGCTGAGCAACAGATGGTTTTCGTAGCGTGACAAAACCGATCGAAGTTTGGTAGAGATAAAAAACATAATACCCATCACCAAGAGCATGATAATAAGAGATACGGCTAACATGTTGATAATGGTGGATTGCATTTTCGTGCGAAGCAACTGCTCTTGCTCTAAAAGAGCACTGTTCTCTTCAGAAAGATAGGCACCCGTACCAATCACCCATCCAAATTGGGGAATGGGGCGGATAAAAGAGATCTTACTACGATCTTGTGACGTAGGATGATACGAAGCCACATAGTTCATAAAGAAGCCTTCAAGATTGCGCTTGCCCCCTTCGACGATATCTTTGATAACGGAATGGCCATTCACAACAACATCCAGCCTATTTTTACCGATCAAAGAGTGATCGCCATGGGAAATGGTATACCCATCGTAATCGTAGGCAAAAATGTAACCATTTTCTCCATACTTGGTATTTAACAACAGCTTTTGCGTCTCTTTTTTAATGCGCTCTCTAATCTCATCTTCATAGCGACCACTGGCAACATAGATATTTAAAGGAGCATACTTGCGAACATAGCCTATTTTGTTACGGGCTACATCATCTTTAGGATTTTGCCAAGACCAAACAGCCGTATAGGCCTCTTCTGTTTTAAAACGCTCAATGGCACTTTTCATAAAAAATTTTCCATTGCCATCTTGAACATTACTAAAATCTTTTCCTTCTAGCTCTTTATTAGCGCCATGCATAATACAGATTCCATCCATACCATAGATCACATAGTAGCCACTAAGGTCATTGAAAAATCGGGTATCTCGAAGTTTTGTTTTAATCTTTGCTAGGATTTGTTCGCGTGGAAGATTTGGATTTTCGATGTAAATATCATTGATCACTTGATACGCAAGATTGACAATATTTTTGATCTCATCTCGGGCTTCATTCATCAAAAATTTTTCATTTTCATTGATGTAATCAATGAGTTTATCCACACGCTCTTGCGCTTGTATTTTGGAGCGCTTAACATACTCTATCCGTGTCGTATCAAGTGATTTTCGATACTCCGTGCGCTCTGCTGAGATAATGATGGTTAAGGTAATCGAAAAGGTGAGTAAAATGGCGAATGCAGGCAAAAAAACAATCCATTTGGTAATATTTTGTTTTTTTAAACTCAGCAATACACACTCCAGTGAAATTGAATTTATTTGATGTCTATAACTTTATCAAAATTTTCTAAAATTTGGGCTACTCTCCTCTGCCACATGCTCGAAAATGCCGCTTTTTCTTCCACAGTGAGTACTCCTGAAAACAACTTATGCATCAGCGGTTGCATCGCAGGATCTGTTGCGATTTTATGAGGATTATAAGCAACATCAACAGATGCTTTTGTATCAAGGCGCATGATTCTTACATGTAAAGGAATATCCGCACTAAAATGCATCAAATCTTTACGTACATAGTGACCATTTAATCCTTTAAAACCCCACGTATCGGTCGCTCCCGTGATGAGTGAAAAAGCATTGGCAATCACCCCTGTTGTGCCCTCACTTTGACCTTCTTTAAAAAAAATAGCCATCCCTCCTCGAAGCGGTAACGCGTTGGGATAAAGCACTTTAAGACCTTCTTTAATCATAAGATAGGCACCTGCCATTGTGGGACAACTGTGCCCCGCACTTTTAACCACATCGAGGTAACTAAAGGTAATCTTTCCCTCTTCAAATGCTCCCAAAATTTCGGATAAGGGATCGTAAAGCGTTACGGTTTCTACGGTATCAAAAAAAGTAGGGTATTTCATTTTAACTCCTTGATCTTAATTGAGAAGATTTTAACGTAATCCAAAAAGTAAATCATTGATTTAAATTGTGTTACAATTAATAGACTTTTTGCAAACCTAACGTTTGCGCAAAAGGTATGCGATACTCTTCCTAAAAGAGTACTCATGAATCAAAAAGAAAAAGGTGCGTAATGCAAGCATTTTGGAACGCTAAATTTCAAACGAAAGAGCTCGCTTATGGAGAAGCACCCAATAATTTCATCAAAGAGAATATAGATCTTTTACTCAATGCTAAAACGGTCATGTGCTTAGGCGAAGGGGAAGGGCGTAACGCAATCTTCTTAGCCGACAAAGGCATTTTTGTTGAAGCTCTCGATATTTCCGATGTAGCCCTTTTGAAATTGCGAAAAAGAGCTAAAGAGCATTATGTTTTTATCAAAACACGGCACACGCTTTTAGAGTATTGGCAACCCGATCAACTCTATGATGCCGTGATTTGTACCTACTTGCACCTCCCCAAACAACATCAAAAAATGCTTTTTGAAAAAGCGATAGAAGCACTCGCCCCTCAAGGTTATTTTATTGCCGAACTTTTCAGTGAAAGTCAAATCCACTTTGAAAGTGGTGGCCCTAAAAATATGGCTTTTCTGTACGATCTTAATGATATTTTAGATATCGCCAAAATGCTTCCGTGTAAAATTATCAAACTTGCGCAAGAGGTTATTGTTTTAAATGAGGGCGAACGCCACGTCGGACGGGCAAGTGTCATTCGCGTTATTTTACAAAAAACGGAACACGATCACTGCCCAATCGTTCCATAGTAACGACTTCGCTCTGGATTTTCAACCCATTTATAATCAGGATCATCCCCTAGTTTTGCCCAGTAGAGTAGCCCCGAATTACGCCATGGATCGATGAGAATACCGCTAGAAAACGGCGCGCCTTTGGCCACCACGACAACAGAATTATGCTCATTAAATTCGCCTTTATTGGCCACTCCCCAGCGCAGATCAAAACTTTGGTATCTAAGCCCTTTCAGATGGGCGATCATATCTTCGCTCCATTCATAGCAAAGTCCTCGCTCTTTAAGCCCCGTGTTAATCAAAAAGTTATGAAACGTTGGCGGATAGACAAGCCCATAACGCTGCGCCAAAATCTGTGGATAAAGCAGTGCTTCGTAGGCAAACATGCGCGCTTCTTGGTAGTCCACATCGTCCCCTAACTGAGTTAGCTGCGTGGTCAGCACCGAGACTTGATCAGGCATGACATGTAAAGAGTCTTGCTTCGCACTGCATCCTTGAATGAGAAGCGCAAAAAGAAGAAGAAAAAGAGAGTGTTTCATGCTTTTTTAACTTTGAGATTGATTTTGACGATTTCACTGGGTGCTAAAATACGAACCGCCGGCCCCCAATACCCTGCCCCATTACTAACAAAGACTTGCGTTTGTTTGGAGTGCTGATACAGACCACTCAAATAAGGCTGATCAAGCAGTACCAAAAGACCAAAAGGAAAAATCTGCCCACCATGGGTATGACCGCTTAGAATCAGATCAATCTTTTCACCGTTCATCTCTTTGACAATTTTTGGCTGATGAGAGAGTAAGATCGTCGGTAATTCTGGCTTTACATGTAAAAGGGCTTTGGCAAGATCCGGTGGCTCAAAATCAAAGCGTTTGCCCATCATATCCATGACACCCGCAAGATTGATGGTATGGTTAATCACGATCGAGCGATTGGAAAGTATCTGCACACCTAATGTGCGAATATGCTCCATAATTTTGTTAACGCCATAAAAATACTCATGATTCCCCGGCACATAATAAACACCTAAACGACTCTGAATAGCACGCAAAGAGTCCAACTTGTCGCCAATTTGTTCCACGGGCATATCGACTAAATCGCCTGTGATGACCACAATATCTGCATCGAGCGTATTGATTTGTTTCACCACATAATCCATAAATGCTTTTCCAAGGGTTTTCCCGATGTGCAAATCGGTAATCTGCACAATACTCAGCGGTGATTCTAACCCATCAATCACAACATCGACCTCTTTGATACGAGGCGCTTTCATGCCATTGTAAAATCCTTTGGCGATGTAAGAAAGTGCCAAAAGGAGCATCGTGACATCAAACACCATTTTGATAAACAGACGCCTAGAGTAGTCATGCGGAATTTTGGCATAAGGAATATGAAAAAGGTCGTAGACAATCGCTACACAAAAGAGCATAAAAGAGACGCCGATCATCGCGGAAAAGAGCAGGTACAAGATGGGATCAAGATTGTCCAAACGCAAGACTAAAAAGTAAAATACTTCGCATAGTGTCATGGCAATCATCACCCATTTGATCACACCTTGAATCTTGCAAAAAATGTCCAAGCGCTTCAAAAAGCGCCTGTAACTGTAAAAATTAATCAGTGATAGTACCGCTATGGCGGCCAATGCGAAAGAGAGGCGAAACATGTTCTATTTTCCCTTACTTGAGCGTCTCAAAATAGCGCTTGCTTTCAGACGAAATAACACGTGAGAGCAACAGCAACGCTATAAGATTAGGAATCGCCATCAAACCATTGGTGAGGTCTGAAAAATTCCATACAAATTCGAGTTTTAACATCGAACCGACCATAACACCTGCGATAAATAAAACTCTGTACAAACGAATAAATCGCTCGCCAAATATATACTCAAACGCTTTCTCTCCGTAATAACTCCATCCTAAAATAGTCGAGTATGCAAATAAAACGGTCGAAACAACCACAACCATACCGCCAAATGATCCTAAATAGAGTTGGAAACTTTGCATGGTAAGGGCACTCGGGCTCACCCCTTGTTGCCAAAAAGGAGAGATCAAAATAATCAATGCCGTCATCGTACAGACAACCAATGTATCAATAAATGTTTGGGTCATGCTCACCAATGCTTGTCTTACAGGATCATTGGTTTTAGCTGCGGCTGCGGCAATAGGGGCAGATCCAAGACCTGATTCATTGGAAAAGACACCGCGTGCAACACCATAACGAATGGCCGCTGCCATCGTAGCACCTACAAATCCACCACCTGCGGCGATAGGATTAAAGGCATGGTAAAAGATCAACTCAAAGGCGCCGCCCAACTTATCAAAATTCATGGCTAAAATAACCAAAGAGACTGAGACATACGCCAAAATCATAAATGGCACAAGAAAAGAGGTAAAGTTACCAATCGACTTAATTCCACCCAAGATAACCACTGCTGTCAAGGTCAAAAGCACAATGCCCGTTACCCATGTAGGAATCGCCATCTCACTGCTTAGAATCTGTGCGACCGCATTGGCTTGGGTCATATTGCCAATACCAAATGCTGCAATCGCGGTAAAAATAGCAAATGCCATACCTAATTTTGGCATATTAAGACCATAGGTAAGGTAGTACATAGGACCACCTTTAAAGCCATGATGATGCCCTTTTTGGCGGTATTTAACGGCAAGTACTGCTTCAGAGTATTTGGTCGCCATACCCACAAGCCCTGTCATCCACATCCAAAAAACCGCTCCGGGTCCGCCAAGTGTAATTGCCGTAGCAACCCCTACAATGTTACCAATACCCACGGTTGCCGCAAGGGCTGTCATGAGTGCAGCAAAGTGACTGATTTCACCCTCGCCATCAGGCTCTTTGTGAAAAATAAGCTTTATTGCATGTGGCAATGCCCAAAACTGCATCCCTTTTAAAATAATCGTCAAGTAAATTCCCGTACCAACCAACAAAACTAACATAGGAGCACCCCAAACAATGCCTGAGAGGGTTGCTACCCATTTTTCAATCATCTCCATCTAACTTCCTTATTGCTCACTAATATGATGCCCTTTTGGCAAGACTAAATTGAGCACAATACCCACAATAGCACCTAAACCAATACCGCTAAATGCAACGCCACCCATATCCACCACCATACCGCCAATGGCTAACACTAAAACCATTGAAACGATGATCATATTACGAGGGTCGTTCATATCGACTTGCTCTCGCACCATGGTTCCCAAACCAATGGACGCGATGATGCCAAAAAGAAGCAGTAAAATGCCACCCATAACAGGCACTGGAATCGTCGCTAAAAGACCGCCGAGTTTGCCCACAAAGGCTAAAAGAATGGCAAAAAGTGCTGCCCATGTCATAATGGCAGGATTGAATGCTTTGGTAATGGTCACCGCACCCGTCACTTCGGAGTAGGTCGTATTTGGAGGTCCACCCAGCATAGAAGCCGCCGTGGTTGCAATCGCATCGCCCAAAAGGGTCGTTTTCAAACCGGGCTTTTTCAAATAATCGGTTTTTGTCACATTGCTGATCGTTAAAATACCACCGACATGTTCCACCGCTGGGGCAATCGCAATCGGCAAAATATAGATAATCGCTTCAAGATTCCATTCCGGTGTCACAAAGTTTGGTATTGCAAACCATGCCGCTTTGGCTACTGAGTCAAAACTGACAATGCCCAAGATCAATGAGACTGCATAACCCGCGATAATCCCGCATAAAATAGGCAATAACTTAAGCACACCTTTACCTAAAAGGGCGACCAAAAGTGTGACGATGAGTGCTGACATCGAAACCATCATCGCTTGATGCAGAGGCACTAAAACTATCGCGCCATCGCCTGTTTTACCCATTGCCATATTGACCGCCACGGGAGAGAGAATCAACCCAATCGTCATAATGACAGGGCCTACGACAACGGCTGGGAAAATTTTATGTAAAAAGTCTGAGCCTTTAATACGTACAAGAACACTGAGGAAAAAGTAGAACAAACCCGCCGCCGCAAGACCACACATCGTACCTGCAAGTCCCCACGTTTTAAGCCCGTAAATAATTGGGGCAATAAACGAAAACGACGATGCCAAGAAAATTGGAGGAATCTGCTCGCGCGTGGTGAGTTGAAACAGAAGCGTTCCAAAGCCTGCGGTAAAAAGCGCAACGTTAGGGTCTAACCCTGTCAAAATGGGAACTAAAACCAGCGCCCCAAAAGCAACAAATAAGAACTGCAAACCAATAATGCTGTCCCTAAGTCTAAAATTATAGTCTGTCTTGTGTAACATCAATGCCTCACTTTTTCATTTTTTACACGCTTTTTGGGCAAAGCCCGAAAAGCTACGCTGTACGCTAAAGCTTGCCTCTGACGAGGCAGAAACTTCTTCGGAAATGCTTTACATGTAAAGCTAAAACGATAAGCAGTAACGGCGTACTTCGCGGTCAATTTCAAAGACCTCATCCAAACTCTTTGGAATGGCATCTTCAAAGTGACGATACGCTTTAATCGTTCGCGCCGCCAGTTCTAAAATCGTAATCTCTTGGTTGAAAAATTTGGTAATGCCCACTTCATTGGCAGCATTGATGACAACACCACGCGTTGGATGGGCTAAAACGTCCTCTTTAATCTCCCAAATTGGATAGCGCGCTGCTTCAATCTTTTGAAATGAAAATGAACCAATGGAGGCTAAATCAATCGAGGGAAGAATGGGCTCTTCCACCTCACCGACCAATGCAAACGCGATAGGAAGTTTCATATCGGCTACGGCTAAATGTGCTGTGGTGCTACCATCTTTAAAATCAACAAACGCATGAATTAACGACTTTGGCTCGATGATCGCATCCAGTTTATCACACCCAAAAAGCCATTTGGCTTCTAAGAGTTCAAACAGTTTATTGGTCATCGTTGCACTGTCAATGGTAATTTTCGCACCCATGCTCCAATTCGGGTGTTTGAGTGCATCTTGAAAGGATTTTGTCGCAAGTTCATTGAGTGGCGTGTCACGAAATGCTCCACCGCTTGCTGTAATGGTCATACTTCGCACGGGGCGATTGCCTAAAAGATACCACAGACCAAAATGTTCACTATCAATCGGGGTAATGTGCGTGGTATCGAGCAGATGGCCTGCGACGACTAAGGACTCTTTATTGGCAAGGGCGAGACGTTTACCAAGACGTAACACTTCAATGCTGGGCGCTAAGCCTACGAAGCCGACCAACGCGTTTACGACAAGCGAACTGTGTGTTTTTTGCAAAAGCTCTAAGATACCCTCTTGTCCAACAAAAACATGGCTATGATTGACCAAAGTGCGATCGTTTGCGTCACTGATAGCAACGTATTTGGGTTGGTGCTCTTTAATCTGCTCATTCAAAAGCGTTATATTTTTTCCTGCAACCAATGCTTCAACCACAATGCCAAAACGTTTGGCGATCAAAAGCGCGTTAACGCCAATGGAGCCTGTTGATCCTAGAAGTACCACTTACGCAAGCCCTCGAAGCAGGATGACCATCACAACGCCTCCAAAGAGGTACCCGTCCAGTCTGTCTAGCATGCCGCCATGTCCTGGGAAAAGATTGCCGCTGTCTTTGAGTCCTGCTTCGCGTTTGAGGTAACTCTCAAAAAGATCACCAAATACCGATGAAACCGATGCAAGAAGAGCAATAATGGCAGAGAGCCATAAAGGAATCAGAAACGTACCATAGAGTGCTCCTACCACCGTAGCGATCAGAACGCCACCGATGACGCCTTCGAGCGTTTTATTGGGAGAGGTTGGAGAAAAAGGTGTTTTACCCATGCTCTTACCCACAAAATACGCACCCGTATCAGTTAACGCCACAACGATCACCAGCCAGACCAAAACAGACATGCCAAAGTCATGGTAGAGTGTGTAGAGAAACAGCATCGAAACCGAAGGGTATAAAAAAGGAGCAAGGAGTTTATAATCAACGTTTTTCGTGTATGCCATAACGGCCAAAAAGCCAATGAGGGCGAGGTAGATCAGATCATCAGGATTCGGATAG